>FWPV01000795.1_pt1 | contig 94766 bp, 86 predicted proteins | sample 2228371 | NCBI WGS metagenome assembly FWPV01 (sample SAMEA103939776, study PRJEB20133) | metagenome
TTCTAGCGATTTGCAAAACTAAATTCCACTGTCTATGAATTTGGGGTGGAAATAACTTTTTCAATTAAACTGATAAATTGGTATAAAGCAAAAAGCCGTCCCTTGTTTTATAATGTTTTACAATCAGTAATAATTGTGATAAAATGCAATCTAAATAAAAATAATTTACAATAGTAGGAAGGTGCAACTCGAGAAATGACTAAATTTTTGGAAGGTCTAATGAAAAGCTTTAAATCTATTTCTTTTATATTTTCTTTTATATTTGCACTCTTACTGTGCCTTAGTTTAACTTCATGCAATATTGATATTTCAGACAATGATAAATCACCCCAAGATGTTTATATTGACCCTGTTTCTTCGGACAGTATTTTATTGGTGGATAGGTTTTCGCAAAAGTTGGTTTCGTATAATACAAAAAAATATACTGTTGAAAAAAGAATGAATGCTTTAAATCATATGATCTATGAATTTTCTCCACTAGCCCGCTACATGACTTCAGGTCATAGTATTAATTTTGGCTTTGAAATAATCAGCATTGATTCAGTCGTTCATACAGTATACTCCATGAAACCGAATGAAGGAATTTTCCCCTTGGCTTATTACGGTGACGATTATTATTTTATAAAATCTCAATATGATAAATACGGTGTAGAAACCGATAGGGTTTTGGTAAAATTTGATTATATTAAAAATAAACTAATCGAATATACCCATGCACACGGACTGGTTTCATATGGAACCGTAATTGATGATAAATTGTATTACACAGTTTATAACGAAAACAACGACGATTATACTTTATATTCTTTGCTTCGTGACGATTTTGACTCAATACCGAAATTGGAAAAAGAAAGTTTAGAAAACGGCGAAATATTTAGTCAAGGCGGAGTTTTGTATGTGACAAACAGAAAATCTATAATATCCGACAATAAGCAATTTAAAAAAGAAACACAGAATTATTTTATAGGTGAAAACTACTTGGTTCAGTATCAAATTCAAAAGGATGACACCCTGGATGCTGTCGTTATTGACACAAGCACAGGAGAAAAGATTTTTACGGCAGAAAATATTGTAGACTTTAATGTTTCCAATGAAGAAATTATTTTCTACTGTGAAGGTTGTATTAAAAAATATCCGCTTAAAGAAGGATAGGAATAGAATAAATCAGTAGAATCAGTAAATCATAAATCAGCATAAATCAAGGGGACGGTTCTTTCGTGTCATGACACGGAAGAACCGTCCCCCTGTGCTATTATGTTAGCCCAGCTTGAACTCAAATTTATCGAAATTGACCGGCTCCACAAACTGATCGCTTGTGAAGAATGTCTTTCGGTAATGGACAAATTCTGTGGTGTTTTTATTAAGCCAAAGGGGAACAGGGATCTCCAACTCCCTGCAGAGCTCAATCAGCCCTTTTTCAAGCATGTTACCAGAACCGGCTTCTTCATCGTCACCCTTGAATGTCGACTGCTTTATTGTTTTCGTCCCTTTGACAACCCTTCCAATCAGTATCAATCCATTCTTCCTCCCTCATGCATGGGTGTATAAGAAAATACGGAAGAAATCAAGTATTTGAATATCTTACTTTCCTCTCTCCATATCTTTAATAAGCTTGTATTCTATCGAATCCACCAGTGCCTTCCAGCTGGCTTCAATAATGTCTGTCGATACACCGATGGTGGTCCAAACCTCTTTTCCGTCGGTGGACTCAATCAATACCCTAACCTTTGCGGCTGTAGCTGAGTTTGAATCCAAAACCCTAACCTTGTAGTCTGTGAGCTTCATCTCACCTATTTGCGGATAAAATCTCTCCAGAGCCTTTCTGACCGCCTTATCCAAAGCATTTACCGGTCCCTGGCCCTCATCTGCGGTTATTTCATCCTGCCCGTCCACGTTGATCTTTATCATGGCTGAAGAATTTGCACCGCTTATGGAAGGTTCGTTAACCACAACCTTGAATTCTCCGAGCTGGAAGAAGGGATGATACTTTCCGAGAACCTTTCTTATTACAATTTCAAAGGAGCTCTCGGCACCCTCATACTGATATCCTTCAAACTCCAGTTCTTTAAGCTTCTGCAATATAGTTTTGGTCTCCGGAGAATCCTTCGTAATAGTGCTGTCAATATTTTTTATCAAGTTCAGCACAGCACTTCTTCCGGCAACCTCCGACATCAGGAAAAGCCTCTCGTTTCCTACGGCTTCGGGATTTATATGCTCGTAGGCAACAGAATTCTTATTAACCGCATCGGCATGCATTCCCGCTTTATGAGCAAAAGCAAATTTTCCCACATAGGGTGCCCTTTCGTCATGTATAACGTTTGCAATTTCACTTACATACCTGGCTGTTGCAGTAATGTCCGAAATACATTCTGCAGGAATGCAGTCATAGCCTGCCTTTAACTGCAGATTGGGTATTATGGTGCAAAGGTTGGCATTGCCGCTCCTTTCCCCAAGCCCGTTAATTGTACCCTGAACCTGTACCGCCCCGGCCTTAACCGCCATAATGGAGTTGGCCACCGCCAATCCCGTGTCGTTATGGCAATGTATTCCCACATCCACCTTAAATTCTCCAACCACCTTCGACGTAATGGTAAAGATCTCATCAGGGAAGGAGCCACCGTTGGTGTCACAGAGACAAATACTGTCGGCACCGGCTTCCACAGCTGCCCTAACGGTCTTCATTGCATATTCGGGATTGGCCTTATAGCCATCAAAAAAATGCTCCGCGTCAAACACTACTTCCTTGTTCTTATTCTTAAAAAAGGATATGGTGTCAAAAATCATTTTCAGATTTTCATCCAATGTAGTGTTTAAAATATCCGTAACATGGAAATCCCAGCTTTTCCCGAATATAGCCACGGCCGGAGTATCGGCCTTTAGCAGCGATTTTACATTGGCATCCTCATGGACCGATATATTCACTCTTCTGGTACTTCCAAAAGCAATCACCTTTGCACGCCTTAGTTTAATCCTGGAAATCCGGTCAAAAAACTCCAGGTCCTTGGGGTTGGAACCGGGATTACCGGCTTCAATATAACTAATACCAAGCCTGTCAAGCCTCTCAACAATTTTCAGTTTATCCTCGACGCTGAAAGAAATGCCCTGTGCCTGGGCACCGTCTCTCAGTGTTGAGTCATATATCACTACCTTTTTCATCTCAATTCGTCCTTCCTCACAATAACTTATCGCTTCTGTCATTATTGGGCATTTATCTTCAGCGCATCTTCACCGATTTCGCTGATTGCCCTGTTGATGGCATTCACATATGCTTTCACACTGGCTTCAATTATATCCGTTGACACGCCTCTACCGGTAAATATTTTTCCTTCCTTGGAAACCCTAACTGTAACTTCACCCAATGCATCCTTCCCTTCGGTAACCGCTCTCAAATTGTAGTCTTCTAAAGTAAAGCTTGTGCCCACTGCTCTTTCTATTGCATTAAATGCCGCATCAACAGGTCCGTCCCCGGTTGCAGCCTCGGTTATTTCGTTATCGCTTCTTTTGAGAGTAACCGTTGAGGTAGCAACGCTCTTATTGCCGCTGGTAATCTGGAAGGTTTCCAGCACAAATATTTCCGGAACCTCAGAAACCTTTTCTTCTATCAATGCTTCAATATCCCTGTCGAGGATAACCTTCTTTTTGTCTGCAAGGCTCTTAAACTTTTCAAAAGCTTTTTGGATTTTTTCCGGGGTCAGGGAAGTATATCCCATTTCCTTGAGCCTTTCTTCAAAAGCATGCCTTCCCGAAAGCTTTCCCAACACCATTCTGTTTTGGGAAAGTCCGATTTTCTCGGGTCTCATAATCTCATAAGTGCTTCTTTCAGACAGAACACCGTGCTGGTGAATACCCGACTCATGGGCAAAGGCATTTGCACCCACTATGGCCTTGTTGGGCTGTACTTTTATACCGGTAAGGCTGCTTATAAGCTTGCTGGTTCTGTAAATCTGCGTTGTGTTAATTTTATGACCTATACCGTAAAAATCCTTCCGGGTGTCAATCCCCATTATGATCTCTTCCATTGCAGTATTTCCCGCTCTTTCACCAAGGCCGTTTATAGTACATTCCACCTGAACTGCTCCGTTGAGTACTGCAGCAAGGGAATTTGCCACTGCCAGACCCAAATCGTTATGGCAGTGCACGCTGATATCCACCTTGTCAATGTTGCTGACCTTTTCCTTCAATGTTCTTATCAGATTTCCAAACTCCGCAGGAGTCGCGTAGCCCACCGTGTCGGGAATATTAACAACCGTAGCCCCTGCCTTAATTACCTCTTCAACAACCTTAATCAAAAACTCCGGCCGTGTTCTGCTGGCATCTTCAGCCGAAAACTCAACATCAGAGCAATATTTCTTTGCGTATTTAACCATCGCAATGGCTCTTTCCAAAACTTCTTCCTCAGTCATTTTGAGCTTGTATTTCAAATGTATGTCCGATGTGGCTATAAACGTGTGAATTCTAGGATTTTGTGCTTCCCTTAAAGCTTCCCACGCCCTGTCGATATCCTTTTCCACAGCTCTGGAAAGACTTGCAACAGTAGCATTCTTGATCTCCTTGGACACTGCTTTTACAGCTTCAAAATCACCGGGGGATGCAATTGCAAATCCCGCCTCAATAACATCCACACCTAAAATTTCCAATTGCTTTGCTATTTCAACTTTTTCAGTAATATTTAAATTAACTCCAGGGGTCTGTTCCCCGTCCCTTAACGTCGTATCGAATATTTTAATCCTCTCAATCATTTCGAATCCTCCTTTACGAATCAATCCCATATTTATAAATATCTAAAAATTAAATAATAAATTTTTTTGTTTCCTAACCTTCTTCAGAAACGAAGAAGGTTAGGAATTATATGTCTTATTTTTTAAGCCAGCTCATCATCTTTCTAAGCTCTGCGCCAACCTTCTCAAGCTGGTGTTCTGCTTCTTTTCTTCTGGTTGCAAGGAGCTCAGCCCTGCCGCCGGCATTATTCTCAGCTATCCATCTTGAAGCAAAGGTTCCGTTTTGAATATCCTTAAGTACTTCCTTCATTGCTTTTCTTGTTTCCTCAGTGATTATCTTCTTTCCTGTAATATAATCACCGTACTCTGCAGTATCGCTTATGGAGTATCTCATGTATGCAAATCCACCCTGGTTAATAAGGTCCACTATGAGCTTCATTTCGTGAATACATTCAAAATAAGCTATTTCCGGCTGATATCCTGCACTCACCAAGGTCTCAAATCCGGCCTTCATAAGCTCGGTAACTCCTCCACACAAAACAGCCTGCTCACCGAACAAGTCTGTCTCGGTCTCTTCTCTGAAGGTGGTTTCGAGAATTCCTGCCCTGCCTGCACCTATACCGGAAGCATATGCAAGTGCATAATCCTTGGCCTTACCGGAAGCATCCTGATAAACTGCAATCAGTGAAGGTACTCCCCTGCCCTCTTGATACTGGCTTCTTACCGTATGACCGGGTCCCTTGGGTGCAATCATTACAACGTCTACATTTTCAGGGGGAACAATCATATTGAAATGGATTGCAAATCCATGGGCAAAAGCAAGAACATTGCCTTCCTCCAGGTTCGGCTTTATGCTTTCTTCATAAATTTTCTTCTGCAACTGATCCGGTACAAGCATCATTATTACATCCGCAGCCTTAGCCGCTTTATCTGTATCTTCCACCCTCAGCCCTGCATCAATTGCCTTTTGCCTTGATGCAGATCCGGGAGCCAAACCCACCACAACATCTACTCCACTGTCCTTAAGGTTTTGTGCGTGCGCATGCCCCTGGCTTCCGTAGCCTATAATTGCCACTGTCTTTCCTTTCAGTAAGCCCAGGTTGCAATCGCTGTCATAATACATCTTTGCCATCTTAAAATCACTCCTCATCACTATTCTTTATTTTAATAACTTTATTGCCTCTTTCAATGGCTATTGTACCCGTTCTGACTATTTCCTTTATACCGAACTGCTTAAGCATATCTTCCAGTGCGGCAATTTTTTCGGTGTCGCCGGATATTTCAATGGTTAATGTGTTCTTGGACACGTCAATTATATTTGCCCTGAATATTTCCACTATCTGAATTATCTCGGACCTTGTAGATGCATTGGCCTCCACCTTTATCAGAACCAGCTCCCTGCGAACCGACTCCGAATCGTCCAGCTCCTTGATCTTTATCACATCCACAAGCTTGTTAAGCTGTTTGGTGACCTGTTCCACTATGTATTGGTCCCCGTCAACTACAATTGTCATTCTTGAAATCTCCGGATTTTCAGTGACACCCACCGCAAGGCTGTCAATATTAAATCCTCTTCTGCTGAACAATCCGGCTATCCGGGATAAAACTCCGGCCTGGTTTTCCACCAAAACCGATAAAGTGTGTTTTCCCATTTTAAAAACCTCCATTAACAAATATTTATATCAAAATATTTTGCTTCAATTTACTATAGCGTCGACTCCTCAGGATCAACCCTGCACTCGAGAAGATAAACACCGTCATCGGAAAGCATCTCCTTTAATGCTTCCTCAACCTGGGAATTGTCGTCTATCCTCCTGCCTTTAAAACCATAAGCTTCAAACAGCTTTATAAAGTCAGGATTTTCGTCCAGATGCACTTGGTAATACCGGCAGCCATATTTCAGCTTCTGAAGCTCCCTTACCATTCCCAGTCTTGTGTTATTGAACATAAGGACCTTTACTCCCAGCCGGCTTTGCTTAATGGTACCCAGCTCCTGCATTGTCATTTGGAAGCTTCCGTCCCCGGAAATACAAATTACTCTTGAACCGGGGCATCCGACCTTTGCTCCGACAGCCGCCGGGAATCCGTATCCCATGGTACCCAGCCCTCCGGAGGTTATGAATGTTCTGGGTTTCCTTATGCCCAAATAGTTTGAAGACCATATCTGGTTCTGTCCCACTTCGGTGGTTACAATGTCATCCTCCCTAAGAAGACCGGTTAAAACCTTCAGCACATATTTGGGATTGACATAGCCTGTACCGCTCTTCATTTCCGGGAATTTGGGCGGATGCTCTTCCTTTTTCTCTTTTATAATCCTTCCCCACTCGTCAACATCACCCCTTTGGACAATATCGACGAGCTCCTTCAAAACTCCCTTTATGTCCCCAACCACCGGAATGGACACTTGTATGTTTTTGCCTATCTCCGCAGGGTCTATGTCAATATGGACAATTTTTGCTTTCCGTGCAATCTGGTCCGGGTTGTTGATAGCCCTGTCTGCCACCCTTGCACCTGTGATGATCAAAAGGTCTGCATTGTGAACGGCATAATTGGCAGTATACACTCCATAGGAACCCAGCATTCCGAGATTCAACTCATGGTCATAGGGTATGGACCCAATTCCCATCATGGTGGTTACAACAGGTATGCCGCACTTTTCCGCCAGTTCCACAAGCTCTTTGGAGGCATTGGAATTTATGACCCCTCCTCCGGCACATATAACAGGCTTCTTTGCCCGTAAAATTGCCTCTGCAATTTTCTTTATCTGAAGGGAATGTCCCTTGTAGTTGGGTTTGTAGCCCTTAATGTCAACGCTCTTGGGATATTCAAAATTGACACTGCCAATCTGAACATCTATGGGTACGTCAATCAAAACCGGTCCCGGTCTCCCTGTAGAAGCTATATAAAAAGCTTCCTTCAGTATTCTGGGCAAATCCTTCGTATTTTTCACAAGATAATTATGCTTGCAAAAGGGATCGGTGGCACCGGTTATATCCGCCTCCTGAAAAACATCCCTGCCTATCAGGTCCGAGGAAACCTGTCCGGTGATAGCTACCAAAGGCGTTGAGTCCATGTAAGCATCCGCAATACCTGTAATAAGGTTGGTTGCACCCGGTCCCGATGTGGCAACGCACACCCCGGTTTTGCCTGTTGCCCGGGCATAACCGCTGGCAGCATGGGCCGCTCCCTGCTCGTGCCTTGTCAGAATATGCCGTATATTCGATTCCTGTAATGCATCATAGAACGGACAAATGGCAGCTCCCGGATAGCCGAAAATCACTTCCACGCCTTCCAACTCCAGAGCCTTTACAATTGCCTGTGCACCTGAAAGTTTCATAATCTTCACCCTCGCAAACAGTAGTAAATCCTTTTAATTCTTATAATACCACACCATAGAGCCGGCTCAACCATATGCGGCACAATTTCGGTACTTTCTCCGGCAATCTATATAAAACTAAACCCTTCACCCCGGCAAATATTACATTTGCAGGGACGAAGGGAATACATCCAACGTGGTACCACCCTGATTCGACATACCTAAGTATGTCCTCAATGAGTATCATAAATACTCTAACCGTAACGTAGGTCAACGTCATTGTCTACATAAGGTTCGACAATGCAGCTCCGGAACGAGTTATACATGTACATCATGCGCTGATTCACACCAACCATCAGCTCTCTTGTGCAATCAGGTACATCTTTTTTCCTTCATAGCTTTTGAAAAAATATTTACAAGTATAAAATATAGTTAAGTCTTATTTTATCAATGCCAAATAGTAAAGTCAACATGTTTTTTATCATATCCTATGCCAAATTATTAATGCTTTCTATTGTAAGTTTATTCCATCCCATAGGCTAGTACTGGATTTTATCCGGCTTATCCTGCCATTTTTTAAAAGCTTCCAGACAAAAATCCCTGTCCGTCTGTTCAAACTTTACTCTTTTGTCGTTGGTTTCTCCCTTAATAACATCATATATATAATTATCGTCAAATCCTATCCCGGCAGCATCTTCCCGGGTACAACCGTAATACACCTTATTTATCCTTGCCCAATATATTGCCGAAAAACACATGGGACAAGGCTCACACGACGTATAGAGCTCGCAGTCGCTTAAATCAAACCTTCCCAGTGCCTTTGCCGCCTTTCTTATTGCAATCATTTCCGCATGATCGGTGGGGTCATTATTCAATATAACCTGGTTATGAGCTCTCGCAATAATTTTGTTGTCCTTTACTATGACAGCCCCAAACGGACCTCCGTGATTATTCTCAACACCGTACATGGCTTCCTCAACCGCAGCTTTTAAAAAGTCGTTCATACTCATCCCTGCCCTCCGGGTTATCATGCCTTGCCAATGTACTAATATATTACCATATTTCAATGCAAAATGGTATAAGCAAAGAATAATATTCCGGAAACTTAAGTTTCATAAGTCCTGAGCCTGTATTCCTTACATATTATTCTTTTCTCATATTTACTGTGTAGGTTCCTTGGCAGCAAGCCTGATTTGAACTGTTTGGGTTCTGCCTTCGCTCATATGGGTTATTTTAATTTCATCGCCGGGATATTTGGAATAAATATGACTCCTCAGGTCCATCATGGTGTTTATTTCCTTCCCGTCAATATGGGTTATTATACAGCCTACACGTATCCCGTTTTTATATGCCGGTCCGTTTTCATCGACACTTGCCACATATACACCGTTGTCCAGTCTGATACCGCTGTCAAGATAAGGTATGATCTCCTTGTCGTAAGCAAAAACCCCAAGGTAAGGTTCAATAAACTCGCCGCTAGCAATAAACTTGTTTATGATGGGAACCGCTACATTTATGGGAACGGCAAAACCGATACCCTCCGCGCTTTCCACTTTAACGGTGTTGATTCCCACCACCTCTCCTCTAGAATTCAATAGCGGTCCTCCGCTGTTTCCCGGGTTTATGCTGGCATCGGTCTGTATCAGGTCCTCCATATAATTGGTGCCTTCTTCGGTCTCAATCTTTATAGTCCTGTTCAATGCGCTTATAATTCCCGATGTAACCGTCCTTTGAAATTGGAGTCCCAACGGATTCCCAATTGCTATTGCAGGCTCGCCCACTTTGAGCTGGGTGGCATCGCCCAACGGTATTGCCGTTAGATCCCGGGCCTCTATTTTTACTATTGCCAGATCCAATACGGGATTGGACCAGACAGTTACCCCGTCAAGATTTCTTCCGTTCGACAGGGATACTATAATACGTTTGCTTTTTTTCCCTGCCACATGGTGATTTGTAAGAATATAACCGTCAGGGCTTACTATTACCCCTGAACCCACTCCCCACCGCTCGGCAGTATTGGCATCAAATATTGCATTACTGTCAATCTTAAGTACCGAAATACCAACAACACCTTCGGATGCACTTTGAGCTACTTTTTGAATTACATCCACAGGAGCAGTCTGTTCCAATGCAATTTGCCGGGGCACCGGAACATTGTCTTCCGCACCGGCCTGGGGCAGTTGCGGAACTGTATCATTGATTCTCGTTATATAGCCGGTGATACCTAATATTAACAAAAGCCCAATTCCCAAAGATGTCAGAGCCGATGTTATGACTACGGTAAAAAAGCCAATTTTTCCTCTGCTTTTATCAAACATAGCATCATCCTTTGCGGTTTTTATGTTATGGATTTCACTAAGTGAAATTGTCAATAACGCAGAAGGGCATAATGCCCCCAAGCTTTTATTCATATTATTTCAATAAAAACCTAAAAGAATTCAGGCAGAGTTGACTTTATTCGAATAATTTTCTTTTCGGCTTAAAGGTATGCTCTTTAGACACTCTCGTCAATTGACTTGATTATTTTTTTAACACTCTTTTCAAATTTAGGGCGCGGAAGCATCACCTGATGGTCACAGCCAAGGCATCTTATTCTAAAATCGGCACCTACCCGGGTTATTTCCCATTGCTTGCTGCCGCAAGGATGCTGTTTTTTCAGCTCGACAATCTCACCAATTTTGTATCTGTGGTCCAAGGTCCATACCTCCTTTGCTTATATATGTAGTAAAATTTCATTTTCAATATGTATGAATTTTAACATATAATATTTTTTTTATCCACACAAAATCAAAGGTAAGGAGAGATTTATCAAAACCTATGGAACAATGGCATAATACCCGGTTTTATGCTGTCAATAAAGTAAATATTTTATCAGCATATAAGCTTTTTTGTATCAACATGTTAAACACTTTTTTAATGTGTTTTCAAAATAGAACACTTAAAAGGTTGTGTAAATTTATCAATGTATATATAATATTAAATGAACATGTTTAAGGGAATTTTTTCCCTCTCTAATACCAGTCCCGTTGAAAAACGGGTTCTTTTTTTGTCAAAATTTTTTGACTATTATAATTTTATTTACTTTTTTGATCCTAGTGCAGTATAAACTATGTTGCGGTTACCTAAAAAAGCTCCGGGGCATCGAGCCCCTTCGCTTTTGCCTCTTTCATTTCATTCCAAGAGGCCAAATAAAATACTCCGGATACCTAAGTTTCCGGAGTATTTTCGTGTGCTTACTTAATATATCAGGTTCTACATCCTGGAGCAAATATCGAACTTATTATTTAAGCTCCAGGTTCTCATATATTACGGTAATACCATCCTTTTGTACTTCGAGGTTAATTCCGGTTGGGTTCTCAATCGGCGGATCAATCGATGGCTCCAGGACAAGATAGAGTTCACCTTCTGATGTTACATCTTCGCAGTCCAATATATCTTCGCCCCGTTTTAATGTGAAGCTTATTCCTTCGCTGTCTTCTATTCCAACATAAACTCTATACCCTTCACCATCGTGGAATACGTAGGGTTTTTCGATGTTAAGTTCCCACTCGTTTATGCTGACTCCTGCATTACGGGCCCATATTATAACTGTCGCACCAGATACTGCAGTAATCGAAACATTCAATCATCCATTACATATAGCGTGTTATTTCCTATATTAACACCGGTATCCGGTCCCCATGCATTTACTCTTAACTGGCTTCTTCCATCCATTGTAACTCCGCTGACATCAACAACATTACCTATAATCAGGTCGTTTCCTTCTATTATTTATTGAACCAATGCAAAATTAACTTTTAAAATCGCATCCGTGTACCAATTTTCATCAAGGTCGGAAAAAGTATTATCTGCTTTTACGCGGTACTTCATAATTTTATCAAGTATTACTGCCATTTCAGCCCTTGTAATCGTATCATTCGGTCGAAATCGTCCTTGATATCCGTTTATAACACCATAATCACTCCAACGGTCAATAGCTTTGACCGCCCAATGTCCGGCAGTATCCGAGTAATTCGACGATGCAAAAACCGGAACATTATTCAAGCTTAAAACCATTAGTACTACTACTGTTCTTGCAATTCCTCGAAATTTAGACATAAAACAAGTCTCTTCCTTCATTGATAGTGGAGCCAAAAAAATGATAAATACTTCTAGTATATCCACATATTTTTTTACAGCTTTATATTTGATTGGAAAGAAATAATTGAACTTTTTTCCTATGAAGAAACTTAAGTTTCATAAATAAAGAGTCTGTGTTGCAATTTTGCATGCATATTAAAAATTAACCGGAATACAAATAATAATAGGTAAGTTTTTTAACCCTGGCAGTATTTGTAACTCTTATAAAACATCCCTCAAAAATGATTTAATGGTTTTTCTTGCAAAACATTTTCCTTATATCCGGCTTCATATCAATGATATGAAGTATTTTTTTATAGAAATAATTGCATTTTTATTTCGATAAATATTTAACCAAATCCGCTTTCCTCCAGTAAAATATAGTAGCAATCAAATTTTGAAAGCGGTGTTGTAAATGCAAACATTAAGATTGGGTTCCACCGGACCCGATGTGAAGCTGGTTCAAAGCTTGCTTAGAAGAATCGGTTATAATCCCGGTCCTGTGGACGGGCTATACGGAAGACAGACTCGTCAGGCTGTAATTGCATTTCAGAGAGATAACGGATTTTCGGCGGACGGAATTGTGGGACCTGTTACCTGGAATGCTTTTGAAAAATTTCTCAGGGGATATGCAGTTTATTAGGTCCGGCCAGGAGATACCCTGTACAATATAGCCCAAAGATTTTATACTACTGTAAACGCAATCATAACAGCCAATCCAATCCGGGAATAAACCCAAACCTTCTAAATGTAGGACAAAGATTAGTGGTTCCCTATGGAATAGACGTGGTATTTACCGATATCGATTATACTTATGATATAATGGAAAGGGATATTCAGGGTCTTAAGGCAAGATACCCCTTTTTGGAAACTGGAACAGCAGGTAACAGTGTTCTCGGGCGAAACCTTTATTATCTGAGATTGGGAAGAGGTTCAAGGCAGGTGTTCTACAACGCAGCCCACCACGCCATCGAGTGGATAACCACCGTGTTGCTTATGAAGTTTGCAGAAAACTTTTTAAAAGCTTATTCCACCGGTACAGGAATTCGAGGTTACAATGTAAGAGAAATCTGGGACCAAAGCAGTATATATATTGTACCTATGGTAAACCCGGACGGAGTGGATCTTGTCCTCAACGGTTTGAGTCCGGATAATCCGTATTACAGTGACTTACTCAGATGGAACACCACAGGGCGGCCATTCTCCCAGGTATGGAGTGCAAATATTAGAGGCGTTGATTTAAACAGAAATTATCCCGCTAGCTGGGATGCAGCCAAAGCTCAGGAAGAAGCATTAGGCGTATTTGGCCCCGGCCCCACAAGGTATGGAGGTCCCTATCCTCTTTCAGAGCCTGAATCCTCTGCCATGGTAAACTTCACAAGAAGCCATAATTTCAGAATGGTGTTGGCATATCACTCCCAGGGAAGAGTAATATACTGGACTTATCTGAATATGGCTCCACCTGAGTCTCTGACAATTGCAAATATTTTTGCGAGGGCAAGCGGCTATACCGTTTCAAATGTCCCCTATGAAGCAGCCTATGCAGGGTATAAGGATTGGTTCATAAGTGAATTCAGAAGACCTGGTTTCACAATTGAGGTAGGATTGGGGCAAAATCCCCTTCCAATATCACAATTTAGTACTATTTACAACAATAACGAAGAAATTCTGCTTCTTGCACCTATATTGTAAAGTTCTAATGGGCTCTCTTTACCTTTTCTATTGTTTTTGCAATATAGGCGTGAAGCTTCTGCTCAAAGATTTCCCGGGTGGTTTCCTTGTTCTCAATCATTGCAAGACCCTTTTCCCAGCTTGCCGTAAAGGATGGGCTCAAAAGCTCTTTAGCAGTCCTTTTTACCACCTCAACTATAGCCTCTCCTTTAGGAGTAGGGGTTACTACCTGGGTCTTGGAATTTATTTTGATATAACCGATATCTTTGAGCTTTTTAATTATACCGGCACGGGTAGCGGATGTGCCGATTCCGCAAGTTTTAATCTGTTCCCTGAGTTCTTCGTCCTCAATAAATTTACCTGCTTTTTCCATGGTGATTATGAGGGAACCGTCGGTATATCTTGAAGGAGGCCGGGTCAGTTTTTCCTCCAGCTTATATTCCAAAACCTTGCTTTCTTCATTTTTGGCCAGAAGATGTATCGGAGCCTCCGTTAAGTCCTCTTCTCCTTTTGCGGTGCTCACCTCGTAAACTTCCTTCCAGCCTGCTTCTTTAAGAGTTTTGGCATTGGACACAAAAATCTCATCCTTCACCTGGGTCTCAACCTGTACGGTGTTAAAAACCGCAGGAGGGTAAAAAATCGCCAAAAATCTTTTTACTATAAGGTTATACACCTTTCTTGCATCCTCATTCATCGTGTCAATATCAGGTGTCACATATGTGGGTATGATAGCATAGTGGTCAGTAACCTTGTCGTCGTCTACAAACCGTTTTGTTGACTTGGTAACCTTAATATCCCCAAACTCTTTTATTCTCAAAACATAATCCCTGTACGCCGGACTTTTATAAAGCCCGTTCAGAGCCTTCGGTATTTCGCCCAAAACATCGGTTGAAAGGACCCTGCTGTCGGTTCTGGGATAGGTAATCAGCTTTTTCTCATAAAGGCTTTGCGCAATCTCAAGGGTTTTGTCTACCGGAAACTTAAATTTCTTGTTTGCTTCCGATTGAAGCTCCGCCAAATTAAACAGAAGAGGAGGCTGTTCCTTCTTTGTCTTTATTTGAATCTTCTTTATCTTGCCCAAATGCCCCTTAAGCTTTTCAATAACACTCTCTGCCTCTTCCTTTTCGATATACCTTTCCTCTTCCTCTGCCTTTTCCGTTTGCTTAACCATGTCTCCCTTTACATCTTGCTTGCTTTCTTCTTTACTGTCCGAAGATTTAGTGCCTTTTTCCCCTTTGGGAACCCATTTGCCTTTATATTCAATCCCGCTGTTTGCGGATACAAAACTTGCCTCAATTCCATAATGCTTCTTTGGAACAAAGTTTCTTATCTCCTGTTCCCTTTCCACAACCAGACCCAACACACATGTCATTACCCTTCCGACGGCTATAACCGAGGATTTGCTCTCCTTAACAATGCTTGAAACCTTCGAACCGTATATACATGTGTAAATCCTGCTGAAATTCATGCCGAAAAGCCAATCTTCCTTAGCCCGGCAATATGCAGCTTCTGCCAAAGAGTCATACTCTCTAATGTCCTTTGCATTTCGTATACCGTCCCGGATTGCCTCCTCAGTCTGGGAAGAAATCCAGACCCTCTTAGCTTCCTTTTTACATCCGGTATGTTCATACACAAGCCTGAAAATGTATTCTCCCTCCCGTCCGCTATCGGTACAGGCGTATATCAGGTCAACATCCCCCCTGTTCATTAACCCTTTTATGGTCTCAAACTGCTTCTTAACTCCATCGTCATCAATCACAATATACTTGTATTTATTGGGTATAATAGGAAGGGACTCTACCCTCCATGCCTTGTATGCCGGATCATAGGCATCAGGCAAAGCCAATGTTATAAGGTGACCGAAGCACCATGTCACAATGGCATCATTGGATTCGGCAAAGCCCCTTGCTCTATCCTGTCTTCCGATTTTTAATCCCAGTACTTCTGCAAAGCTGGCAGCTACAGAAGGTTTTTCCGTAATGTATAGTTTTTTTCCCAACCGTATCTCCCTCTATCTAAAGTTGTGTATATTATTTTACAGTAAACAGTCTTCTTATTCAATAAAGCAAGCTGTACAATGCTCTCCCTTTCCACGTCGTATTAACAGGCTCTACAATTTGCTTCACAATGTTTCTAGAATATTTTTCTTTACTTAAACAATATACCGCTGCATATCATGAAAACGGGTAGTACTGCTACAAATGTTAATTTGTAAGGTGTCCCCTTGTCTTTATTCCTCCGATGCCTTCCTTTCCGGAAATGGTAATTTGGCCTATCTCCTCGGGAGTTACAAAATTGTTCCTATCGGTGAGAGCAACCTTTTCCGATACAATTGCAGGATCCAAGGCATTTATGTTTATTCTTCCGGGAGAGCTTGCAAAATTGGCTCCTGCCGCCATAATAGCCTCAAAATGCGACTGGCAGGCCCCGGCAAATATACAGAGCTTATCATAATCCGGCTCATACCTTCTCGCTTCTTTAACACATTCAATGAAATATTTCGAGTTCCTGTAATTTTCAATGGAATTCAGGTCGCTGTTGCTCTTTTTTATACCGTCATGACCGGTTACCACAAGTATATCCGGTCTGCTCTGCAAAAGTGCCCGCCTTATAATATTGGGCTGTTCGCTCTCATTGGCAAGATATCCGGTGGACCTAAGTCCAGCTTCCCTGTATAGGTTTCTGCACATTTCGAGAAATCTTTCACTGGAGTCGATGTGAAGGATTCTTCCGGAACTCCTTTTTGCTTTCTGCAGCAATAATCTATTGAAATTCAGTCCTCTGCTTGCATTGTTTTTTGCTCTCACAAAATGCGTTCTCAAATCCGTAATGGCATTTCTGTAATCCTTTTTTATCAAGTCATCTTCATAAGCATCGGCAATTATCCTGTAAAACATACCCCTTAAAACATAAAGGGGTGTGGCAGAATCTTTATTCAGTACATCGATTACTGTAAAATAGATATCCTGCCCGTGCGATTTCCTCACCACAATACTTCCTTTATTGAATTTTGACATAACAATCCCCCTAAAAAGAATTTGCATACTGCATAATATGCAAATAAACCTTGATAGGGGTACGTTTTAATCAATTAAATTTACATAACATAGGGGAAAAGGTTTGGGGTGTTCCCCTGTCCTATTCTTTGACGGGGTCCATGTGAATTACTATGTCTACTCCAAGCTCATTTTTAATTTTTTGCTCTATTTCATCAATCTCGGAATGAATTTCAACTATGTTTGCACCGTCAGAAACCTCGGCATGTATGGATGCGCTTATTCTTCCGGGGCCATAGTCATGAACCTTCAAATCGTGGACACCTTTTATTCCTTTTCCGTTAAGGACATAAGAATTGATATTGTCAATAAGCTCCTGATCGGGGCACAAGCCCAGAAGCAAATTTACTGAATTTTTTGCAATGCCAAATCCCGAATACATGATTAATGCTGAAATAACAAGTCCTAAAACTCCGTCAAAGGGGAAATTTACAACCCTCCCCAGCAAAGTTCCTGCAATTATCGCACTTGTAGCTATTGCATCATTCAGGCTGTCACAGGCTGTCGCTTTATTGATTTCCGAATTTATAACCTTGCTGATATATCTGTTGTACGAAAACATCCACAGCTTAACAAGAACCGAAATTACCAGCAGTGATACAGTTATTGGATTGAATAACACTTCATTAGGTTTGATAACTTTTTGAAAGGAATTTCTCAAAAGTTCAAGACCCACTCCAAAAATAATAAATGATACCGTCAGAGATGTTATATACTCATATCTCCCGTGACCGTGGGGATGCTCCTTGTCCGGCGGGCGGCTGCTGAGCTTGACCCCAAATATGGAAATCAACGACGAACCCAGGTCACTGAGGTTGTTAAAAGCATCAGAAATTACCGCAATACTGTTTATAATCAATCCGGTAGATATCTTGACTATAAACAAAAACAGGTTGCAGAAAATACCTATCGTTCCCGATAATACCCCATAAGACTCTCTTACCCGTGTGTCGGTTACATTCTGATAATCTTTTACATACCTTTTAATTAACAGTTTAATCAACACAAGCCCTCCATTTCCCTTGCCTAAACGGGTGCATATTGTTCTTTGCCTTATTATAATATTTTCTTCAAAGCACAAAAGACACATCCATGGAATAACAACTTTCCACAGATGTGCCGAAAATTCCTTTACATGTATTTGCAATCGCCTCTTGAAACAACCAATTTATATCCGATACTTTCTATTCGGCGTTCAAGGCATTTCCTGCATTCAGCCGCTTCATCCCCGGTACAGATTTTATTGTCATATAAAAGATACTTCTTTCTGACATCTGTCGGTGAAAGATTCGGCATTACTACATTAGCCCCGGCAAGAATCCCCAGCTCCCTGCCTTTGGGATGTATGGTACCAAGGGCAGTAGTGGCGGGAAGCAAAACACCCGGCAGCATAAGGCGTATTATTCCTAAAAGAAATAATGTCAGTTCCAATGTACCGGAAGGCTTATCCGCAAAAGGTGTGTCTTTATGGGGAATATACGGTCCTATTCCCACCATGTGGGGCCGTAATTCCTTAATAAACATCAAGTCTTCAACAAGGCAGTCCACGGTCTGAAAAGGCGAGCCCACCATAAAACCGCAACCCACCTGATAGCCTATCTCCTTGAGGTTGTAAAGACATTGCTTCCTGTTTTTTAATAACATTACCGGAGGATGAAGTTTTGAATAATGTTCCTCGTTCGCTGTTTCATGGCGAAGAAGATACCTGTCGGCTCCGGCTTCAAATAACATCTTATAGCTCTCATAGCTTCTCTCGCCAAGGGATAGAGTAACCGCACAGTCGGGATATTTTTCCTTAATGCTGCTTACTATATCGGCAAGAACCTCATCCCTGTAGTGACCGTCCTCTCCACCCTGAAGCACAAAGGTACGAAAGCCCAGTTTATATCCCACATCACAGCAGTGGAGTATCTGGTCTTTTGTGAGGCGGTACCTTTCGGCATTGCAATTGCTCTTTCTTATTCCGCAGTAATAACAGTCATTTCTGCAGTAATTCGTAAATTCGATGAGACCCCTCATATAGACATCATGACCATAATGAAGAATGCGTACCTGCCTCGCTTTTTCAAACAAGTACTGTGCTGTTTCTTCATTCCGGTTTTCAATCAAATAATGCAGCTCATCGTATAAGAGACTTTGCTCCGTCGCTAACTTGTCAATTAAATTTATCATATGGCATCCCTTACCTATATTAAATACTTATTGTCGTTGCAAACAGCTTCAATGAATATCTTACAAGTAAAAAATACTGCTGAACCCATTATATCATATATACCCTCATTTTTTACCCTTGAAAAATTAAACTATATTACCCGGCAACAATTTTAATAAATTTTTCTCAACCCTAAGGAATATTTTCAGCGCCTGTACTTGCGAAACTTAAGTTTTTGGAATAATTTACTTTGCTTTTTTACGTGTATACGCAATTATATTTGTTGAAAATCCCATTTTTTATATTTATAATAACAATTAGCAAAGCAATTTATGGAGGATAAAATGGCTAAGAAAGTAACTATGGAGTTTATTGCCCAGAAATTGGGCATTACTAAAAACACCGTATCTCTGGCACTGAGAAACATGCCCGGCGTTAGTGAAAAAACCAGAAATGAGATTTTGCAAATGGCCGAAAAATACGGATACGAATATAAAAAGCCTGCCAATAAAAACAGTTACTCCAAAACAGAAAGCATTTGTCTTATGCTTTCCAACAATATTCGAAACTCCGTAGGTTTCTTTTCGTTTATCCAATACGGTATTGAGTCGGAGGCCAAAAGGAACAATCTTAATACTATTCTGTGCTATTTTGACAATGATGAAGATTTTGTTCCTCCGGTGTGCATAAAGGATGGCATTGTATCCGGAATAGTTACCCTAGGACCTATATCAAAAAAGACCGTAACCTCCATTCTAGAGCTGAATCTTCCTGTTGTGATAATAGATGATTTTTTTGATGACATTAAAGCCAGTTATATACTTACCGATAACCTTTCGGGAGGTTATCTTGCAACAGAGTATTTAATAAAATCGGGACACAGGGAAATCGGGTTTTTAGGAAATATTTTCGCTGCGCCAAGCTTTTGTGACAGGTATATGGGATATCTGAAGGCTATGTCCCTGTACCGCATTCCGGTCAATCATTCCTATTCGGTTTTGGATAAAAGTATTGCTTTTATTTTTGATGAATGTCCCGAACAGGCTGTCAACGAAATTAAAAAAATACCCAAATTGCCTACTGCTTTCTTTTGCTGTAATGACAGCGAAGCCATACATCTATATAAAATCTTTTCAATGATGGGAATATCGGTACCTGAGGATGTTTCTATAATCGGCTTTGACGATATAGAATCGTCAAAGGATGTTTCACCGGAGCTTACTACCATGCACATTTACAAGGAAGCAATGGGCGAACGAGCAGTCAAAAAGCTTATAGAAAGAATTAACGGAGAAAAGCTCCTGGAAGAAAAAATACTGCTGCCTACCGTTCTTGTCGAAAGGCAGTCCGTTAAGCGTTTATAGGAGATGACAATATGTGCGGTCGTTATGTTTTATACTCCGATAACGAATATGAAGAAATAAAGGATATAGTAGCAGAAACCGAGAAGGAAATAAGCCTCAAGGTCGGAGAGGTTTTCCCCACAAACACCGTTCCGGTAATAGTGGAAAACAGGCTGCAGCTTTTGAAATGGGGCTTTTATACCTATGACAAAAAACTTATAATTAACGCCCGCAGCGAAACACTGGACTCAAAACCCATGTTTAAAAATGCGTTTTTCGGCAAAAGATGTTTGATTCCTGCCACCGCATATTTTGAATGGAAAAACGAGCCTTCCGGAAAGATAAAATACGAAATAAGCCCCACCAACAGATCTTTATTCTTCATGGCAGGGCTATATAACATATTTCAAGATAAGAACAACAACGTTTTTACCGGATTTGTCATCATAACAACACCGGCAAATAAAATAACTTCACAAATACACCATAGAATGCCGGCTATTTTGGAACCCGGCCAGGAAAAGCTCTGGCTGGACAAAAGCATAACCGACACCGCACTGTTAAAACAAATTCTCAAGCCCTATTCCGACGAATATACCCGGTTTCAGGTCGCAACGTCTTTTGGGCAAATTAACAAATTAAGCGGGTCCTAACTTTCTTACTTTTTCAAAATACTTCTTCTTAAAAGCATTAAGTCATAGGAATCGATATAGCCGTCAGAGTCCATGTCTGCGGCATACTTACCGTTGGGCACCGGAAAATCTTTAATTATCTTAAGTATATATCTTCTCAAATATGTAACATCTGTGGATGTAATGATTCCGTCGCCGTCAAGGTCACCGCGCTTTGGATTGTCTCCAACAAGCTTGACGTTATACGCTCCCCAGGAATGCATTGTACCATCCTTCATCAATACCAATGTAAACAAGCCTCCTGCAGCAATCTGTGCAACTCCGGTCTTTGCATCCTCATGTATATTGCATTGTCCGCTTAGGTTTGCTCCCCAAACAACAATAGATCCGTCCTCTTTTAGTGCTATTGTGTGTTTAGTCTTTGACTCTATGTCCTTTACATCTTTTAAATCTTCGGGAACATAATAACCTCTGCTTCCGCCACCCCAGGCCACAACAGTACCGTCTTTCTTCAACGCCAGGGTATGATCTTCACCGGCTGAAATATCAATTACATCGGTCAAACCCTCCGGTACATTGCACTGTCCGTCATTATTGAATCCCCAGGCTCTAACTGTCCCGTCCTCCAATAATGCCACGGAATGGAAGGCTCCCAATTCTATCATCTTTACATTGGAAAGTCCCTCCGGTATATCGCACTGTCCATATTGATTGCTTCCCCACATAACTATTGTACCGTCATTTTTTAATGCAGCCGAATGTTCACTACCTGCCGAAATTTGCTTGACATCATCCAAGCCTTCGGGAACTTCACATTGACCGTCAAGGTTTTCACCCCATGCTATTACGGTGTTGTCCTCTTTAAGAGCCAATATATGCCAAAAACCCGCATCTATTGCCTTTATCCCCGTCAAGTCTTCCGGCCGAAATATATAATTCCATTCCACATCGTCAGTAATGGGTATAACTGCCGTACCGTCATCACCCCACGCCAAAACCGTGCCATCCTCTTTTAGAATTATTACATGGGAGAAAGCAGCTTCAATATCCTTTATTCCTGTAAAGGATTTGGGATCGATGCTTTGTGCGAATTGATTATATCCCCATACGGCAACTGTTCCGTCCTCTTTTATAAAAGCCACATGTTCATGCCCTGCCGCAACTCCCTTTATTTTTCCCAAACCGGCTAAAAACGGCCTGATTTTAGCTTCCATCCATCCCCATGCACCGACGGTCCCATCTTCTTTAAGTACCAACGAAAAGAAAGCTCCGGCTGCAGCGGATGTAACACCTGTAAAGTCTTCCCACACAGTGGCTTGACCCCAGTTATTAAGTCCCCATCCTGTAACAGTTCCATCGTTTTTGACAGCTAGCGTATGATGCCAATAGCTGTTAACCTTGCATACATCGGTAAGCCCTTCCGGAACATTGCACTGGTCATAAAAGTTGTTACCCCAAGCTACAACAGTTCCGTCAGCTTTAACCGCCACCGAGTGGCTTTCACCTGCCGCAATATCTATTACATCTTTAAGTCCTTCGGGAACTTCGCATTTTCCGAATCTGTTATCTCCCCAAGCGATAACAGTTCCGTCGGATTTTATGGCTAATGTGTGGGTAGAACCCGTTGTAATCTTAATTACACCGGTAAGTCCCTCAGGAACATCACATTGTCCATAGTCATTTCTACCCCAGGCTACAATTTCGCCATCCTCTTTCAATGCCACTACATGTCCTCCGCCTGCCGTAACCTCAACTACTCCCTTCAAATCTTCAGGCACATCACACTGTCCATAATCGTTATTTCCCCACGCAACAACCTTACCGTCCTCCGTTAGCCCTACCACTTGTTCAAAGCCCAAATCAATTGCTTTAAACTTCATACCGGCCGCAGCCGATACGGAAGACTTATCTCCTTCAGCCGTTACATTACCCGGAAACAATGCTACCGCAGTCAGCACCGCCAAAACTATAACGGCTATCTTTCTGATTCTTTTCACTAAATGCTCCCCCTCTAATAAATTTAGTTTTCCTATCAGGGTATAAAATTGACGGTGTTTCCTTTGTATCGTAGCTCATATAGAGTTCAAATAATTGCATAATCAAATTCTGCTTTTTACCCTTATTACAATACCAATTATATTATACAATATATTTCTTGCCAATTGTTACGAATACATGGAAAAAGCCGGTCACCGGTAACCGACTCTTTCTAATATGTCAAAGTTTGTCTCTATATATAATACCACCACTTCATTATTAAGGTAACATTTTTCTTAAAATTAATATTAAAGTTTGTTATTTTTTCCCTTAAAAAAAATAATATACGCCTCTGCATCCATTGAAATTATGCACAAGCCGATAATTTTTGCTATAATATTCTCATTAGAGAAAAGGTTTAAGGGAGATTGAAATGTTAAAGGAAAAGATTATAAACAGAAAGTCAGGTATTATCACATACGGAATAACGCCTCCTAAAAAAAACAGTACATTGGAAAAAATTAACGAGGTAGCTCAAAAACAAATTGAAAGAATAAACAGTCTGGATATAGACGGTCTGGTGCTATATGACCTACAGGATGAAAAAGACAGAAATCCCAAAGACCGGCCCTTTCCGTTTTTGGAAACCATTGACCCCTATACCTACAGCACGGAATATCTTAAAGATATAAAGGTACCCAAAATCATTTACCGTTGTGTCGGCAAATACACACAAGACTGTTTTCGCCGGTTGATAAAACCCGTTGACGGCGAGGATTCCTTTTCTGTATTTGTCGGTGCTGCTTCACGAAACCAGACGGTGCATTTAAAACTGTCCGATGCCTATAAAATCCGTAAAGAGGTAAATCCCAACCTTTTATTAGGAGGGGTATTGATTCCGGAAAGACATATGAAAAATGCCGATGAACATTTAAGAATAATTGAAAAGATAGATAAAGGATGCAAATTTTTCATATCCCAGGCGGTATATAACGTTGAAACTGCCAAGGATTTTTTATCCGATTACTACTATTATTGCAAGGATAAAAAGCTCAATATGGTTCCCATAATATTTACCCTTACCCCCTGTGGCTCGACAAAGACTCTGGAATTTATGAAATGGCTGGGAATCAGCATACCCCGGTGGCTGGAAAATGATTTGATGAATTCCGAGGATATACTCAACAAATCGGTCTCGCTGTCAAAATCCATATTTGGTTCACTGATGGATTTTTGTGCGGAAAAGGGAATTCCCATCGGCTGCAATATTGAAAGCGTATCCGTCAGAAAAGTCGAAATAGAGGCTTCCATAAGCCTGGCAAAAGATATAAAAGCCATGATGAAGGATTTTTAGATTCCTTCATCATGGCTTTTCTTCCGTGTAATTTGCCTTCTTTTACCTCACAGCCAAAAAGTAGAGAACAACAATCACGCCCAGTACAATTCTATAATAGCCGAAGGCTTTGAAATCATTCTTCTTTATGTATCCCATTAAAAACCTGATGGCAAAAACCGAAACCGCAAAGGCAACAACCATTCCCGTTAAGAGTATAATTAATTCAAGCTGCGAAAAGGCAAACCCAAATTTCAAAAGCTTTAAAAGGCTTGCTCCGAACATAACGGGTATTGCCAGGTAAAAGGAAAACTCTGCAGCTATTTCCCTGGAGCAGCCAATCATTATTGCCCCCAGAATAGTTGCACCGGAACGGGATGTTCCCGGAATAAGGGCAAGAACCTGAAATGCTCCGATCAATAGCACAGCTCTGTAATTAAGCCTGTCAAAACTGTTAATGTTAGAAACCTTCCACTTGTTCCTGTTTTCCATAACGATAAACAAAACACCATATACAATCAATGTAATAGCAACTGTTATGTAGTTATAAAACATTTCATCAATTTTATCGTCAAAGGGTAAGCCGATTAATGCTGCCGGCAAAGTAGCAGCCAATACCTTAATCCATAAAGAAAAAATGTCTTTCTTTATGCTCACCCCATTTTGGAAGGAAAAAGGAAAAAGCTTGTTCCAGTATAAAACAATAACAGCCATAATGGCTCCAAGCTGTATGACAACCCTGAACATTTCCATAAACTCATCGGTCATATTCATTTTTATAAACTCTTCTGCCATAATCATATGTCCGGTGCTGCTTATGGGCAGCCACTCCGTAATGCCTTCAATAATGCCGATAATTATCGCCTTAATAATCTCCACGTTGCCACATCTCCCCCGCAAATGTATTTTTAAAATCCGGTATACCTGTTATATAAGTATATCATATGTCCAAAGTTTATGATAATTACATTTTTGCAACATAGAGCTAAAGAAAGCACAACGGTTGAATATAATATAAGTCAAAAAATAGTATAAAAATTCATATTAAATAGTCCTAATGGAAAAACATTGTATGCCGATATTCTTTTTGTAATCCAATATTTATATTTGTAATTTTTTTTATACTTGCACATCTTTCTTATTCACTATTTGAAGGAGGATATGTATGAAATGGTTCTTAAACTTAAAAATTGGCCTTAAACTGACACTAGTTATTACACTTGTAACACTTATCTCTTTTTCATTCCTGGGGATTTATGCATATAATACAGCTCAAAATTTACTGAAAGAAAACATCGAATCATTTTATTCTTCCAGTGCCAAAGAAGCAGCAAAACAAATCCGTCAAATTCTTAATAATGAATTGACCAAGATAGAGAGTATTGCAGCAAGACCAGAAATAAAAACAATGGACTGGAGTATTCAGGAAAGTGTTCTCAAGAAAGAAGTGGAAAGAATCGGTTGCCTGAGATTGAATGTAGTTGATCCCAGCGGTTCTGCCCGTTCAACCGACGGTACCACAGCCGATCTTTCAACAAGAGCTTATTTTACCAAAGCACTCCAGGGAACTTCCAATGCAAGTGATCCCCTTGTAAGCAAATTTGACGGGAGTGTTGTTTCCGTATTTGCCGTACCAATAAAAAATGAAGAAGGAAAAGTCGTAGGTGTACTTACTTCAACAGTGGACTATACTACTTTAAGCAATCTGATGGCTGAAATATCGATAGGAAAGACCGGTTATTCTTTTATCCTGAACAACAGCGGAAATATTATTGCACATCCCAATTTTCAATATGTATTGGACGGTAAAAATTTTATAGAAGACGCCGAAGAAGATGACTCTTTATATGCTTTGGCTGAATTATCGAAGAAAATGATAAAGGGTGAAACAGGCAACGGAGAGTACAAATTCGAAGGTGAGGACATATTTATGGCCTTTGCGCCAATACCCGAAACAGACTGGTCTATAGGGATAAGCATTCAAAAAAGCGAAGTTTATGCCGGAATCAACCGCCTTAAAGTTAATACTATATTGGCAACCATATTCTTCCTTATAGTATGTATAGCTTGTATTATTCTTCTGGCAAGAGCTTTTGTAACAAAACCCATCAACTCCCTTGTAGCTGTTTCGGAAAAATTGGCGGACGGAGATATAGATGTAAGTATTTCTACAGCTTCGGAGGACGAAATAGGAACATTAATGAAATCCTTCAAAAGAATAATCGATAATACAACCAATAAAGTATATGCAGCTGAAAAAATAGCCTCCGGTGATTTAACCGCAAATGTAGAGATAGTGTCCGAAAAGGATATTTTATCAAAGAGCATGAGTAAAATAATAGAAACTTTAAAGGATTTGAGAAATGAAACCACCAAACTCACAAATGAAGCTATAGAGGGTAACCTCAGTGCCCGGGGAGATATAAATAGCTTCAAGGGTGCTTATAAAGAAATAGTTGAAGGAATAAACAATACCTTAGATGCCGTAATAGCTCCTATTAACGAAGCAAAAACAGTACTGGAAAAAGTGTCGGAAGGCAATCTTAACGTAAGTGTTGAAGGGAACTACAAAGGAGACCATGCAGAAATCAAGAACACCCTTAACAACACCATATCCCTTTTATCAAGCTACATAAAAGAAATATCCCATGTGCTTTCGGAAATTTCAAAAGGAAATCTCGATGTGGATGTTGAGCTTGACTACAAAGGAGATTTTGTCGAGATACAGCGTTCTCTTGAAAGAATTATAAAATCACTGAACGAAGTAATTTTTGATATCAGTATTGTGGCTAAACAAGTAGGCGATGCTGCAAGACAAGTTGCAAACTCCAGTCAGGTTTTGGCACAAGCTTCAACCGAACAGGCAAGTTCAATTCAAGAGCTGAATGCCACTATTTCAGAAATAGCAAACGATATCAAGCAAAATGCATTAAATGCCACTGAAGCAAGTGAATTGGCGGTTGTAGGCAAGGATGACGCTCAAAACGGTAATGAGCAAATGAAATCCATGCTACAAGCTATGGACACTATAAATGAATCCTCACAAAATATTTCAAAAATAATAAAAGTTATAGATGAAATAGCATTCCAGACAAATATCCTTGCCCTTAATGCAGCGGTAGAAGCAGCGAGAGCGGGTCACCACGGTAAAGGCTTTGCCGTTGTGGCTGAGGAAGTAAGAAATCTCGCTTCAAGAAGTGCCGATGCTGCAAAAGAGACAACGGCCTTAATAGAAGGGACAATTAAAAACGTATCCGTCGGAACCGATATAGCGAACAATACAGCCAAAGCTTTAGACAACATCGTCAAAAGCACATCAAAATCAGCGGATATAATGAACAAAATAGCGTTTGTTTCAAATCAACAGGCAACTTCGATTGCTCAAATAGAACAGGCTATAGATCAGGTTTCACAAGTTACTCAAAGCAATTCTGCAACTTCCGAGGAAAGTGCATCTGCCGGTGAAGAGCTATTAAATCAGGCTAATAATCTTATATCAACGGTAAATAAATTCAAGATGAAAAATATTGCAAATTCATCTCCTTTAAGTCAGTTGAATGATGACGTAATTAATACCCTAAAGGAAGAATCCGAGAAAAGAAGCAAGAAAGACAAGCCTCCAAAAAAGGGATTTCGAATAAATCTTCCAAATGAAGGAGAAGATTTCGGAAAGTACTGATTAATAAACTCCCTTATATAGAATTACTAAAGACTTCTGAATCTCATCCTTACCAAAGAATAAAACAGATAATTTTTTAGGAAATCCCGGCGCAATATCGGGATTTCCTATATTTTTTTCATATCCCTGCACAAAAACCAGTATAATTTATTTTAGTCTAATCCAGATTATATTAATTATTGTATGTCAATATTTTTTGTCCGCGTATCCGACCCAGCCACCTTCTTTAATAAGGGCTTTGTCAAACTCTCCCACCGTAAAATCAATCTCTTCGGTTTGGTCTGCCGATGAAACAATAATTTTGTCTCTGTCAACATCAATTTCTATTGTTGTTTCTTTATCTTTATAATTATCAAAAAGATAATCGATTTTTTCTTTCGGAAGTTCAATAGCAAACATACCGCAGTTGTACATGTTCTGCCTGAAAATCCTTGCAAAGCTTTCCGCAATTACAACATTAATGTCGTTCACTTCCAAAGCCCACGGAGCATGCTCCCTGGATGAACCGCATCCGAAATTGGCCCTGGTGACAATAACGGATTTGCCTTCAATGTCTTTTTTGGGATCAAAGCCGTCCAGCCTCAAATCTTCCAAAAGATACGGCCTTAAGGCCTCCTTTGTAATCTCGGTAAGATATTTTGCAGGAATTATTTCGTCGGTATTTATATCACTTCTATCTAAAAACAGTACTTTTCCGCTAAAGTTTTTCATCTTATTCCCCCTTTTCGTCATATAAATCGGAGTTAACGATATATCCTTTAATTGCCGTAGCTGCAGCCGTTGCAGGGCTCATCAAATGAATCATTCCGCCCTTTCCCATACGTCCGTTAAAATTCCGGTTTGTCGTAGAGGCACATACCTCTCCGCTGGCCAATACACCGTTGCTCATGCCAAGGCAGGCTCCACAGGTAGGATTTGTCACACAGAAATTGGCTTCCTGGAATATCTCTATAATTCCTTCTTTAAGAGCCGCTTTATATACATCCGGCGTTGCAGGGCTTACTATTCCACGGACATTATCACTGATCTTTTTGCCTTTTAAAACCCGAGCTGCTATTCTAAGGTCTTCAATCCTGCCGTTGGTGCAGCTTCCGATGTAAACCTGGTCAACTTTTGTTCCCGTCATTTCCCTTACGGTTTTAACCTGATCCGGCTTGTAACCGAAGGTTACCATCGGCTCCAAATTTGACAGGTCATACTCATATACTTTTTCATAAACCGCATCTTCGTCGGATTTCCACTCGAAATATTTTCCCAAAGCCTCTTCCTTAGTCTTAAATTCATCCTTTATAAAATCCCACAGATAATCCACCGTTTTTCCATCCGGGTAACAAATACCGCAGGTTCCACCCGCTTCAATTGCCATATTGCACAAGGTCATTCTGGACTCCATGGACATCTCATCAATAATAGGACCTGTAAACTCTATAACCCTGTTGGTAGCACCGTTGACAGTCAACTCTTTAATAATATAAAGAATTACATCCTTGGCAAACACACCGGGCTTTAATTTTCCGTTCAATACTATCTTTATGGTTTTAGGAGTGCGAAAAGCGCAAACCCCTTTTAATATTCCCACTTCCAAATCAGTAGTTCCAACCCCTGCAGCAAAAGCTCCAAAAGCTCCATGGGTACAGGTATGAGAATCTCCCATTATTATGGTATATCCCGGCCTTACAAATCCTTTCTCAGGAAATAGAGCATGGCATACTCCGTTGCGTCCGATATCGAAAAAATCCTTAATTCCATGTCTTCTGGCCCAATCACGGAGTATTTTCCCCTGCTCCGCTGTTTTGCTGTCCTTTGCAGGAGTAACATGGTCAATTACTGCTTTGATTTTATCGGCATCAAAAACCCTGTCCATTCCCCTGTTTTGCAAATCGTTTATTGCTATAGGCGTCGTAATTTCATGACAGAATACTGCATCAAGCTTTAAAACATGCGTGTCCGGAAAGGGCATATCAACCCTGTGCGCATCAAATATTTTTTCAGCTATTGTTTTACCCATACAAATCACCCTCTATAATTTATTCCGTTGTTCAAATTGATTCGTTAATCGGTAGGTATACTAATATCTTTTCAAAGTATATATTTGATTAACCATGTTATCATTATAATATCCCAAATAGAATATTACTTCCTAAAATATATCTAAAATTATTTGAATTTTTAACGATTATTGACCTTTTAGAAATAGAAACAACCCCTCCAAAGAACTTAATCCTGATTCTTCATTTTCCATAAACCCTTTTCGTCATTAATTGAATCAAGTCTTATTTGGGACCTGTTAACATCTTTCGTTGTGATATCTATTACATATCGGGAAGTTTCTCCGCTGTTGTCAATCTTACACTCTACCTTCTTTATTTCAGGAAAATTAACTCCCCGGTCATCCCATGTCCGATACTCTCTAAAATCCTTATAATTCAGGCTTCTGTAAACAGTATACACCCCATCCTTTTGGGCTGCGATAATAATACAGGGAGGTAATTGCTCATTACCAAGGTTTTCCGAAACAGAAACTATCGTACCCTCAATGAATCCCTTGTCAATTACCACCGGTGTATACAATTCACTTTTTAAGCTTATCTTTGTCAGATCTCCCGTAATCTCATTTACATGCCAATAATCCTCAATTTCTCCCGTTTCGCCGTTTACAGTGTCACCAACTTTTCTCCTGAAATTTCTATAGAGCGTAATATTCGAATCTTTTCCGTCCCGATCTCTTGAGAAAAATTCAACAATGCAATTATTTATATTATATAGCATTTGATACCCAATAACATTCGGTCCATCATACAGAACTTCATAAACGGGTGCTTCTCCGAGGTGTTCTTTAATCTGAGAAAAATTCATTCCTTTTTTAACTCCAGCTATTTCTACATTGTCATCACAATCAATCCAGAACACTTTGTTGTCTTCCTTTTCAATGTCAATATCTTGATAATCAAAAACTATGGTTATTCCATATTTTTTAAAGTAATAACCCTTATAAGATGCTTCTGCGCCGGTATATACTATTTCATAATCCTGCCCGAGCATTTCCATGATTTCAGAACTGGTGCTATGAATACATTTAAATATTATATCTTCTTTTTCCCGGGATGTTATTTCCGAATCCGATGTGTTTTCAGGTACGGACTGTGATGGAGTTGCCTCAATTATATTCCCTGCCTGTGAGGGTATTGGTGTTGCTTTTCTTTCGCCGTCTTCCGGTAAAGATAATTCCCCTCCTATGAATGCAATGTCCTGTATATTTGTCCCTTTGAATTTAACTAAAAGCTTAGATTTACCAGTCTTTGGCATGTACTCGTATAAGCATACGTTATATGTCATTTTCGGGCTGTTGTCCAAAACCTCATACACTATCCTGCCGTCTATATATCTGGCATTGATATATTCCGATTTATTTGTAAGTGTTTTTTGAATGTTCTCATACAAACCGGGATACTGGTTAATAACCGCATCGCCTTCCAAATACGAAACACCCTTTTCCTTCTCTCCGTATAACTTCATTAACTCGTTAAATTCCGATTCAGTAATCTTTTTTTTGGTTCCATAGGTTGTATTCACTTTATAATACTCTTGACTGTCAAAAAGCATTCCGGTTGCCCGGGTAGAAACAATCATGTCCGCAGGCTGTTTTTCAATGTATAGCTTAGCAAATGTCAATATTACTGCAACAACTGTTGAGCACAATAACAAAACAATACACACCGTCAAAGTAATCTTTTTGGCTTTGGATTTACCGTTTTCATTTTTATTTTCCTTATTATGCAAAATTAAAATCACTGTCCCAAAGCCAATTAAAACTAACAGAAAAATTATGATCATCCATGCGAAATTTAATGAGAAGCTTTCTATTGACATTAATTAAGCACCCCCAAATTCCAGACAAGAAAGAAAATTTGAATACTCTTCTTCGTTACAATATTTCTTTATTGCCTCAATAACCCTATCACTTATAAAACATTATACTATAATATTATATCCTGCTACAAGTTTTACCAATATACATTCTAAACCGACCGTTATCTTCTGACAATAATCAGTAGCCATATTGACTGTTATGATCCTCTACTTTAAAATATTTCCAAAATTTGCTCAAAAGACAACAAAAAGCTTTTATGGTAGGTGCAAAGAAATTGATAGAGGCAATGCAGGGATAAGAAAGGGGAAACCCTTTTTTATTGTATAAAAAATCTGCATAGGCATTAAATTTTCAATATAGAAATGCCGAAAACCCTTACAAAACAAGGGTTTTCGGACAAATTGTGGAAAGTTAGGTAAAAAAAGATGCCACTGTATTATTGATTAAAACATCAAATGGTTGGTATGGATCTTCGTTTTGCTATTTCATTATATACTCGGACAAATTGAACAAGTAATCGACAATCCAATCTATTCTACATAAATAGTTCCGGAGCACTCAACTTAACAAAGCAGAAAAACTTGTATCATTCATATTCAGCTTATTTCGATGGAAATAGCGGAGCTGCTTTGCTCCGCTAAATGGTTTTATTATTCGCTCCACATCGGGATATCCTATATCGTGAGCGGTTGTTCCATAGTAATGCCGCCTTTGAAAATAAAGAGCAGCTTATCTTCATTCACCACCTTGATGGTGTCAATAAACTGCCGCACAATGTTGTTGCTGTATTCCGTTATTTCAAAGGGGGCGTCTTCCAGCGCCTTGCAGATGTCGTCCATCTGCCTGGCGAGTTCATCCGGACCGTTTTGCTCCGCCTGGTATTGCTCCAGTGTTTTCTGCAGGGATTTGATTTCCTCCGAAATTTCTCTGAACTTGTCCTCGTAGCTTTCGGCGTTTCCCGCCTTTGCCGCGACCGCCACCAGCTCCATCATGCTGTCCTGCAGCTCGCGGATGCGGTTTTCGATTGCGTATGGATTGGTCGCGCCGCTGCTTTTTTCAGAAAGCGTGATTTTCAGATTGGTTTTAAGGATACCGATGAGCCGTTCCCGATTGCTCATCATGGCGTTGATGGCTTTCAGCACCGCTGCCTGAAGCCTTTCTTCATCGACGGTGGGGGAGCTTTTGCAGTATTTCGTGCCGTAGTCCAACCGGCTGATGCACCGCCACACGATCTTTTTCTTGCCCCGCTTTGACCAGGTCACCCGCTTGTAGGGAGTACCGCAGTTGCCGCAGATAAGAAGCTCGGTCAGGGCGTACCTTCCGCTGTATTTGGACTGTCCGGTTTTGCTGGTTTTGTCGGATACCTTCCGCTTCCCTGCGCGGCGGGCGATTTCCGCTTGCACTTTCTCAAAAAGCGTACGGTCGATGATCGCCTCATGGTGGTTTTGAACCAGGTATTTGGGAAGCTCGCCGTTATTTTTCCTCGTTTTCTTGCTGATGCAGTTTTCCACGAAGGTCTTTTGCAGGAGGGCGTCGCCGCAGTATTTCTCGTTCCGGAGCATATACTGCAGGGCGCCGACGGACCATTGGGGCTTTCCTTCCGCCGCAGCGATGCCTTCCGCTTCCAGCATCCGCTTGATATCAGGCACGCTGCTTCCGGCAAGATAGCTTTGAAATATCCGCCGCACTACAGCCGCCTGTTCGGGGACCACCCTGGGCTTATCATTCTCGCCCCGTTCGTATCCGTAGATTCTTGAATACTGGAAGGATACCTTTCCGCTTTTAAAGGCCTGGCGTTTGCCCCAGCGGACGTTCTGGCTGATTGACTCGCTCTGCGCCTGGGCGAAGCCTGCCAGCATGGTGATAATAATTTCGGTGTCCGCTTTCATGGTGTTGATGTTTTCGTTTTCAAAAATGACCGCTATCCCCAGCTCCTTGAGTTCCCGGATGTAGTTCAGGCAGTCTACCGTGTTTCTCGCAAACCGGCTGATAGACTTGGTCAGTATGATATCAATCTTGCCCTTCCTGCACAGACGGATCATTCTCAGAAAGTTGGTGCGCTTTTTTACCGACGTCCCCGTGATGCCTTCGTCTGCGAATATGCCTGCCAGCGTCCATTCGGGGTTGCTCATGATCTTGTCGGTATAGTAAGCCACCTGCGCCTCGTAGCTGGTGAGCTGTTCCTCCTGGTCGGTGGAGACCCTGCAGTATGCGGCGGCGCGAAGCTGCCGGGGGAATGTCCTGTTTTGGGCTACGAGGGGATTGGCGGGGATGATGATAATTTGCTTTTCTTGCGGTTGTAAATCGCTTTGTGCCATCAGCATGGCATTGCTCTCCTTTCCGGCCTGTTTTCAAGGCTCTGTCCGTTTTTTAACTTCAGGGAGACCGTTCCGTCCGGCTGGACGACGACCGCGTCCACGGCGCATTCGAACAGCTCCGCATCAAACTGTGTTAGGAGTTTACGGCTTTCAAAGGCCGCTTTGATTTCCCGCGCCTTTTGCGGCAGAAGACAGTCCGAGCAGCTCTCGTATTGGGCAGCGGCGCGAGCCATGATCAGGATTCTGGCGTATTCCTCGTCGCAGTCCGTCTTGTCCAGTTCCCGGTTGATTTCGTTGGTCAGCCTTGTGATTTCGAGGTCATGGCATCGGCTTTCAATGGCCGGGATTTCGATGCGCTGCGGATTTTCAACGGCAAGGTTCAGCAGGGAGATGATCTGCCCGGTCAGCAGGGTGTCGGTGATTTTTGTCGTGGGGCGGCACCCGGTATTTTTGCATTTCCATTTCTCCTCGGTCCGGTTGTCCAGAATCCTTTCATAGAGGCTTCCGCATTCTCCGCAAAATACTTTCCTTTTCAGGGCTGTAATCTCCGGAGCCGTATGTATATCCTTGCGGGTATATTTTGCCTGCTGGAGCATGGCGGACTGTCTGAACTCGTCCTCCGTGACCAGTTTGGGATATCCGTCCTGTCCGGTATATTTCCGGTTTTGCAGGATGCGTCCCACCATATTCTTGTTCCAGCGGGAGGAGCCTTCGCTATAGGGCTGCCCCGCTTTTTCCAGCATGGCGGCGATCCGGCCGTAGGACTCGCCGGATATGTATTGCCGGAAGATCAGTCGCACCATTTCCGCTTCCCTGTCATGAGGTACGATGACTCCTTCAGAAAGCCGGTATCCGAATGGGATGTATCGGTTTTTCATGCTACCGCACCGTCCTTTCTATGGGTTCGGCAAGCTCCAGACCGTTTATCAGCTTGAATTTCAGCCGTTCGCCGGACTCGGCGGTGACCAGTTCCACTATGCTGTCAAAGAGCGTTTCGTCAAAGCCGCTCAGACGCTCCGGTCCGTCCTCCAGGATTTCGATCAGGCTCCTGGTTTCGGTGATGGCACTGTCGTCCTCATCCTTTTCCATCAGCTTGTTTTTCTCTGCTTTTAAGGCGCGGATTTTTCTGCTCAGCTCGTCGGTTTGGGATATAAAAAGAGCGGAATCGATGATGCCTTTGGACTTCAGTCCGTTCAGCACATGATTCCGCTCAGTGAGTTCCGCGATCTGCCTGTTCAGCTCGACCACTTGTAGATTGCTTAAGTTTCGGTGTCGCTTGAGCGCCTGCAGTTGATCCAACATGGGGGATAAAATTTTGTCATAGTTCAGCTTCAGCTTGTGGTACAGCCGGAGGAATGCTCCGTAGATCTCCGGCTCCGGAATTTGGGTAACGGTGCAGTTAGATTTGCCTTTGTTGTGGTTGTGGCATACCCAGTAGGTTTTTCCGTTGCAGGTTTTCCTTTTGAAAAGCGACCCGCACTCTCCGCATCGAATCCTTTTGCTCAGCGGATACATCGAGCGTTTCGACATGGCAGGGATATTCCTGCTTTGGTTCAACTCCTGCGCCCTTTCAAAAATATCGCGGGAGATAATTGCGGGATGCGAGTATTTGACATAGTATTTGTCCTTCTCGCCTTTGTTGCGCTTTTTCTGGAACGGCAGGACGGCGGTGGTGTACCGTTTTTGCAGCAGGGCGTCGCCTGCATACCGTTCATTTTTCAGGAGATAGTCTATCGTACTGTAGTGCCACCTGTCTTTTCCGTCCCTTGTGGGGACGCCCTGGGCAGTCAGTTCGGCTGCGATTTCGTCCTTGCTTTTTCCGTTCAGATAGCTGTTGAAAACATAGCGAACGATTTCAGCTTCCTGCTCATGGATTTGCAGGGTACCGCTCTGCAGCCGGTATCCAAGGGGCGCTTTGCAGGTAATGAATTTGCCGTTTTTCATGCGGTGCTGATAGCTCCACCGCATGTTTCCCGATATGGACATGGACTCCTGCTGGGCGTTGCCGGAGAAAAAGGTCAGCAGCATCTCGTTGCTGATTTCTCCGGTATCGATGTGTTCCTTTTCAAAATAAATTGTCACGCCAAGGGATTTGAGTTCCCGGATGGTTTCCAGGCACTCCCTTGTGTTCCGGGAAAACCGCGAGATGGATTTGGTCAGGATTCGGTCGATTTTCCCTTTGCGGCAGTCGCGGAGAAGGCGCTGAAAATCCTCCCGCTTATCCATCCGCAGTCCTGTGACGCCCTCGTCGGCATAAATGTCGACGAGTTCCCAATTCTCGTTTTCCCGGATCAGCGCGGTGTAATGGCTCACCTGCGCCGCGAAGGAGTTCAGCTGGTCGTCGGAGTCGCTGCTGACACGGGCGTATGCCGCGATGCGCAGCTTGTCTTTTTTGACCTGAACGGTCGGATTGATTACAATAACCCTGGGAGCTTCCAGTTGAAGCTCTCCCGCCAATGCTCCGCCAACAATATTCTGGCTTGTTTTCACGGCTTTTCGCCTCCTTTCTTGTCAACAACATACACTACCACACAACCGGCGCCATAGCTATACCCAATAGCGCTAAACAATGAAGATGGAGGCTCCCAATTGTTCGGCAATACGCGAGGCGGTTTTCCTGCCGTCCTCGGCGGTGATCTTACCGGTGGAAACCAGCCAGTTCAAGGCATTGAGAATCCCGATATAGTCGGCGTTGGCGCTGATTCTTTCGGCAGATTCGTTCATACCAGCTTCCTCCTTATTCCATTCTCATGGCGGCAAGGCCACCATACATTTCCTCAAGCCGCGTCAGCTTGATTTCACCCTCCAGCGGGGAATAGAGTCCGATTCCAAGCCGGTCCAGTCCCCGGATGAAATCCATTGTTTTCACGGTGTCCCTGCCCAGGCGGGAGAGATTTACAATAAGCAGCACATCCATCTTGCCTTCAGCCGCGGCCTCGATTACCTCGGCAAGGCCGTTTCTGGCAAAATTCAGGCCGCTGCCGGTGTCCTGGGAGACTCCGACCACTTCAAACCCCATCTGCTCGGCGTAGTCCTCGAGTTCTTTCTGCTGCCCTTTGAGGCGGCCATGCTCGTCCTCCGGAGCGTCGATGCGGCAGTAAAGCCATGCTCGTTTCTTTTCATCCATATTTTTCATGCCTCCTGTACATTAGTGGTTTGATCCTACAAGGATGCGGCGGGGCGTGGCCGTCCCGCCGCATAGTTTCTAAGATCAAAGCGTTTTCGCTTGTTCTTCATTTCAGGTCTGAATAAACGGCTTCAGACGATGTGCTTAATTCGACACTGCTCCCCAAGCACCAATGGCAGCGGCGCAAACTATCCGTGGTCAGCGGATATCACAGGAATTTCACCTCCCCGAGAGCCTCCGGGCCGCACTCTGGGACCTAACCTCGACTATGCGGGAGTATCATTATAGGCCGTTCAGGTCAACGCGATACAGTCCACCACAGACTGTTTTATGGCCGGGCATTTCTCGCTCGTCGCCTTTGATGCCATCGTTTTTACGGATCGCCTTGACTGATCCGCAGGCAGTCTTCGCGTGCCTGCCAATGTCGCTTTCCGTTTCCGGCTGAACGGCTAACGTATTTGAGCCGCTGGATATGGACGGCTAAAGCCGGCTTTTTTCAAAGAGCAATGGGGGAATAAAAAAACCCCCTCACTTCTTTAAGGAAAAAATGAGGGGGTTGAGCGGATTTATTTTTTATTTTTCCAAAAGTTTTTTCAGCTTCAGGAGAATCCTGCGCTTTCTATCGTTGATTGTTCTTTGCGGCGTCCCCGTTTCCGCCGACAATCGGCGCTCGCTTTTCCCCTGGAAAAACAGCGCGTAAATCAGCAGCCGTTCCTGCTCGGAAAGCGTTTCCAGGCACAGCGCCAGCTTTTTTAGCATTTCCTTCTTGATGACGCCGTCCTCTATGGATTCTTCCGCGCAGGATAACAGGTAATCCACCTGAATGCCTTTTTCCTCGCATTCCTCAAAGGATATGTTGTGCTTGCCGGCGAGCTTGTCCAGATACGCTTCGCGCTCCTTCTGTTGATAGTAGGCCTTATATACCTCTTTGCCCACAGCGACGCGCTTTTTGTTAACCAGCACTGTATACTTGCTCTCCTGTTCTTCCATGAGCTTGTCCTCCATTTCGAGATTTTTTAATCTGGAAAATGAAGAACAAGCGGAGGGGAGCGGCACCTTGCCGATTGGGCAAGGCGTCTATTTGTTGTTTTCAGTCGAAAACATAAGATTTTTGTCAAAAAGAAAACCGCAATCTGCGAGTTGCAGACTGCGGTTTTCCGATCAATATGAGCTGGACTGCCAAATGAAAAATCTAATGAACGCACATAAAGCCATAAGGCTGGAAGGTGCATATTCCAACCGAGGGAGATAATTCTTGCGCTGCAGATGCCTTGATAGCACGCAAATTCAGTTACTCCAACCTCTCAATAGATTTTTTCATGTGTCAGCCCTCCCGATGCTTGTAAACAGTGCCAAGATTCACATGAGTGTCGTATTTTGCCGAAAATTATCCGCCTTGGCAAACAAAAAACCCGCCGCTAAAAAGGGCAGGTTTAATTACACAGTCTTTGCGGCAACCAGGCTGTCATAGCGCTTTTTAGCACCTTAGACCCTATGGCTTTGCGTCCCCGCCTTTCGGCAGGTTTGCCCTTGTCACGGATATTATGTTGATGTTAACGAAGAAGTTCCAGCTTATAGGTGAGCCTGGACCGCTTGGAACAAAAGCATTTCTTTTAGAAAAAGGCGGAGATAATGCTTGAGGCCGCAGTCCTTTTTTACCGCGGCCTCAAGGTATTAGCTTATTTCCATTGGTGAAGCTTATCTTTAGTATTTATTGTAGATCCGGTACAGGAACACGGCTGCTTCCGCCCTTGTGGCATTTGCGCGGGGGTTCAGCCTGTCCCCGGAGCCCTTGATCAGGCCTTCTTTAACCAGTGTGGCCAGGCTATTGGCCGCATAGCCGGCGATGTCTCCCTTGTCGCTGTATTTATCCAGCAGACCGTTGGCGTCCACAGCCTTCAATCCCCTGAATTTCTCCAGTGCCCTGGCTGTCAGCACCATCATGTCCTGACGGGAGATGCTTTCCTTAGGATTGAAACGGTTGTTCCCGCTGCCCGCGGCAATGCCCAGCTTTTTGGCGATGCCGAGGGCTTCATAATAGTAGGCGCCCGGCTCCACATCGTCAAAGTTGCCATCGAATTCCGCCATCAGTCCCAGGGTCCTGATCAGCAGCACCAGGTAATCGGCCCTGGTGATATTGGCAGCGGGGGAGAAGGTACCCTTTCCTGTTCCGCTGATGATTCCCTTGGAGGCCATAACCTCAACGGGTTTTCTGGCCCATTCCGCGCCGCCCAGGTCGCCGAATGTCTTGTGCACGTATGCCACAGCGTAGTGGCTGAAATGGGTGGTGGTGAAGGTAACGGTGCCGGTGGCCGGGTCGTAGCGCCCGTTGGGTACTGATATTACATTGCCGCTGCCGTCGATGTACCAGACCACGATATGCTCGGGGTTTTCCAGCTCCGCCGCCGTCGGCGTATAGGGGATGCTTACCGTCACCGGAGCGTCCGGGTTGTTCCAAGCCTTTTGCTCGCCATCAACTGTAAGGCCCAGCTGTATCACCGGTTTATCGCCTACGGCGTTTCTAACCTCCTCTGGGAGAGTTGACTTATCAACATTTTTAATTGTCAAGCCTGCATCACCCTGATTTTCAAATCCTGTACCAGCAAGCATGTTGCCCGGAAGTGTAACTGTGCCTGCATCAGTTTTGATTTCAATGTTTATATCAGCCTGCGGATTGGAAAGGGCCGATGCCGGAAATTCCACATTGTAGCTTCCCGTAGCCGACTTGGACAGTTCAACTTCCAATGTCTTTTTCCCGTCATCACCTGTCAGTGCGCCTTCCAGGGCCATATTCAGAGTATCGGCATCAAGCTCTGTTTTTACGGTACCCGTAGCTGCATCCACAGTTGCGGCGGTCTTCAACCCGCCAACAGTCGCTGCCGGAGGTTGCACAGGCTGGGGTTGAAGGGTTGAGGTTCCGCCACTGCCTCTGTCATCATCCCTATCTCTACTTGGCGCTGCCGCCCTGTTCACAGTGACTGTATATGTCCTGACGGTTACACCATCCTGTGCCGTAACCACAATAGCAATCGTGTTGCTTCCGACTTTAAGCGCTATGGGTTCGGAGGACCGACCGCTTTCAACATCCTTTCCGTTCACCTGCACCCTGGCATTTGCGTCCGCTGCAACAGGGGTAACCGTTGTGCTTGTTACTCCATTGGCTACGCTTAGTGTATAGCTTACCGTATCCGGCGCGAAGCTCAAGCTCCCGGCGCTCAATGTCAGCCCGCTTAGGCTTGCATTGGAGGATAGCGGTGGCTCTGCCACAGTAAAGTGTATGGTGTAGGTCAGCACAGTGCCGTCCTCGGCAGTGACCTCCACCATAGCTGCTCCGGGCAGGGATGCGACCTGAGTGATGCGCACGTTTGCCCTGGAGTCATTCGGCGTTGCGCTGACGAAGGCTGCCGGACTGCCGGGCTGAGTGCCGTATGGCAGCTGGACAGTGTATTCATACTGTTTGTATACAAAGCCCGCAACGGTTTCTCCGCCCACTTTCAGATCGCTTAAAGCAGCGTCACCGGACGGCACGTAGCTGCTGACAGCGTTAACTGTCAGTACTGCGCTGTCTCCCGCATCAAACGAGATTTCAAAGTCTATGGAATTCCCTTCGGTCAGATTTAGTCCGGAGAGGTAGGTTTCCTTTATGGTCAGGATGTTCCCGCTAACGTTATAATCCGCAGGCGATGTCAAATAAACTGAGCCATAGACCACATCAGTGACGGTAGCTGCGCTGCCCCAGGATATGGTCGTGCTTACGTCGCCGGGGCTATCCAGATCGAAAGTCACTGTCGTCGGGCTGATGGTTGCGCTGATGATTTGCGGTGTCGTATCGAGTATATTGATAGCCAGCGTCGCCGCATTGCCCCTGTCGAATTCCACCGTCAGCACAAGGCCGCCTGTGGGCTGAGTTGCCAGGTACTCCTTCTTTATAGTCAGGATATTTCCGTTTACAGCATAGTTTTCCATTCCAATGGAGACTCCGGCCTTCTTAACATCGGTAACGGCTGTGGCGCTATTCCAGGTGATGGTGGTTTCCACATCCGCCTGGTTGGCGGTATTTTTGTCAAAATCCGCAGAAGCCGAAGAAATAACGGCATTTTCTACTGTCTGGCCCCTAACGGTCACACTGAAGGTTTTAATAGCCGCGTTGCCCTGCGAATCCTCCGCCATACAGGTTACTTTGGTAGTTCCCACCGGGAATACAGAGCCCGGCGTCCTTGAATACATGACCTCAACCGGACCGTCCACCAGGTCTGTGGCCGTAGCAGAGAAATTAACCGCCGCGCCGCCGGAACCGGCCGCGTCGACTTCTACATCCCCCACGGGCCCAAAGGACGGCGGAGTGGTATCCTGCACCTTGACAGTAAAGCCGGCTGTGGCGGTGTTGCCCGCCTGGTCCTGGGCGGTAACGGTTACGGCGGTGTCACCCAGCGGGAATACGGAACCCGGTTCTTTGCTATAGGTCACAGGCACTTCGCCGTCCACGGCGTCGATGGCCCTGGCATTGAAGTTGACGACCGCCCCGGCGGAAGAAGTCGCCTCGACCGTGATGTTCCCCGGCACTCCGATGGAAGGCGGCGCGGTGTCGGGCGGCGCCGCGCGGTTTATCGTGACGGTATAGGTCTTGGTGTTTTTGCCGTCCGGCGCGGTGACTGCAACCTCAACTTTATTCGCTCCCGCGCTGAGGGGCACTTCCCGCCATTCGCAGTACTGTACTGGATATGGATAGTTGACATCATCGTATTGATATTCCGCTGTAGCCCCGTTGACGGTCAGAGATGCTCCGGGGTACCAGGGTTTGGCGCGAAGGTAGATTTTATCCACCTCGCTGCCAACATTGACGGTGTAGGCTAAGTTGAAAGGGTAGGAAACCGGATTCAAGCTTTCTATGCTGTTCTTGTCTATGCTTACCTGCAGTCCGCTGTTAGGGTCCAACCAGGCGTTCGCAGAAGGGGAGCGCTGGATGGTAATGTTGTAGGACTTGCTCACCTGTCCGTTCGGAGAGGTAACGGAAAACTGCACAGGGATAGGGTCCCATGTATATATGTTTTCCACATGGATCTCATATAATAATGGATCTTGGGAGCCTTTGTCACCGTGAACCACGTATTTCCCCGCGACATATTGTGTAGGCACCTGGAATGTCGAACCGTCTGACGCGCATGCAAGCCTAATTATAACCGAACTCGGCCACCCCGGGTACGTGGTTGAATTGGCGTCTTCGTCCGGCTGATACGGGATGGTGAGGAAATAACTTGTAATTCGCGGATCGAAAGCATGGTCAAAACTTCCGCAGTTAGCAGAAATGCTGGTAAGCTCGGCAATCATTTCCGGAGGTGTTGGCCGCGTAACGTAGAGATTATATGTCGAGGTATTGCCGTTTGCGGCAACAACGGTTATGGGAATGGTGTTCATTTCGAATCCAAGGGGAACGCTTACGCCCGGACTACTGTGGTCGACAAAGACAGTCGAACCGGCATAGTCAATCATATGATTTACGAAAGTGTAAGCAGGGGTTAAATATGGCTCTTCTGGTTTTTCCACGGGCGTTGCATATACCGTAATCCGATCAGCGTAGGAAGGCACCTCCGCATGGAACCCGTCCGTGCCGGATGAAGGCACGACTGTTTGATCGTTGCCGGATTGGTCTTTGTATACAATCTGGATACTTTCCAGGTTATCATTGATATTATCATTTAAATTAAACATGATTACATAATCGGCCCGTTTCATTCCGTCCAGAGATTTGACTGTGAGGGGAACCTGTCTCTTACTGGTTGTGCCGACATACCCATAATTTAGAGTCCACCCGTTACCACTGTTGAGCTCCACTGCCTGTGGTGTTATATAGACTTTTACGTTCTGACTTATGGGCTCTGCGGTTATATAGACATTATTGTAGGCTCTATCTAAATGTAAATTATGGCTTATGACAGAGGGAGTCAGTTCTATGTTTTGAGCGTCTGCCCCATCGCCTAACCTGACCGCCAGCCTTTTGAGCAGCAAAGTGGGCCGAAGGACTGCGAGGCTATAAGTTTTTCTGGTTGTACCGTCCTGGGCGGTGACCACAATCTCGAAGCTGTTCTCTCCCGGCTGGATTTCAACATTTTTGCGAATGCCGTAGAGCTGGGACTGCAGTTCTTCACGTTGATTTCCGTCCACCTTGTACAGGGTTGCCGTCGCGTGGGGCTCGTTAACATCGGCGTAGATAGCAATACTGGCGACATCTTCATCGACACTCACGGTATAGGATGTCGTGTCCTTGTCAAAAGCCGGACCCAGTGTGCCCTGGTTAACGCTCAGATAGGCAAGCGTGGCGTCGCTGGACGGATCCCGGTTCACTTTGACCGTGTAGGTGTTGGTGTCCATGTAGTCGCTGACCTCAAAGGTAATGATGTTTTCTCCCACATTGAGGGGGGCTTTGAAAGGTTGCCCGCTGGACCATGGCACGCCGTTCACTTTGAGGGTGGCTTTGATGTGGTCCAGTACCGGAAGGAACTCAATATAGGTGCGATATAAAGGTACGTTGATAACATAATTGTTCTGGTCAGGACTAAACTGGTCAGGACTAAAGTATAAGGAATCGTTCGGCGAACTCAGGGACCTGAGCTTGATGGAAGGACCCTGCAGCACCGACAGTTGGTATTCCTTCATCGTCCCGTCTTCCGCCCATACGGTGATCGGTACCAACATGTTGTATCCGTTGAGGTCTTCCGTGTACCGATTCGTATCCAGGCTCCAAAATCTCACTTTTGCGCCTGGGCTCTGGGTTTTTGCCTCAACGGTGACGAGATTGGTGTTGTAGGGAACATACACAGTGTAGCTAGTATCAGTGTCATTCAGCTCCGGTATCAGGTTGCGCTGCTGCCCGCCGACTGTTACCGTCAGCTCGCTTAGGTTGGCGTTGGACGAACTTTTTACGGTATAGAGATCATCAATGGGACCGTGATGCTCCTCCAGGAGCAGCTTGAGCAGGCTGGTATCCACGCTGGCGCCGCCCTGGACCCCCAGCTCCACGCCCTCGCCCAGGTTGACGCCGCCGCTGGCGCCCACCGAGATGTCAATGCCCGCCTGCGCCAGGCCCGTCACGTCGTCAAACTGCAGCTCGCCCAGGGAGGTCACGAAGAAGATCATTTCGGGGTTGGCTTCCATGTACACGGAGGCCCCGCCGTCCACCGTCACCATCGCTTCGGCTCCCAGGTCGGCGCTGGCGCCAATACCGAGGTCAAGGCCGAACATGGACCCGCTGATGCTTTTCATAAACTCAAGCAGGTGCTCCGTGCCGCCCTGGATGTAATTTTCGATGTTCCGCAGCGGTTCCAGGCTGCCTTCCCTGGCGGCTTGAAGCATGGCGCTGTTTAGCCCCCTGAGGTATTCGATACTGGTTTTGGACGCCTCGACCAGCGGCCTGGCCGAAAGCTCCGCGGTAAGCTGGACATAGAGGGGCGTGCCGATGTCGAGTTTCAGCACCGTCCCCTCCGCCAGGTTGTCAACCACTTCGTCCAGCTTGTCAAGCTGGTCCGGCACATCCCGGTCTACATTGCCGCTCAGCATGTTGCCCAAAAAAAGGGCCAGGCCTTCGACAGTATCGCTGATGAATTCTCCATTGGCAGTCGCCACCAACGCCTCTCCCCCGGGAATTGAAGCATCGGCGGAAAAGAGGTTGAAGGAGCTTTCAGTGCCGTCGTCGCCGCCGCCAGAGGTGCTGCCTTCTCCCGCCAGGTCAAGGGATAAGGAAATGCCGACGCTGGTTTGGGCAACGGCCCCTACAGTATCATTGACTATATTTTCAAATACCGGTTTTGCGCCGTTTTCCCAGGAATTCTGGAGCCTCGCGGTCACTTCATTCAGGGTTTCGCTGCTGAGATCGCCGCTTAACACACAGGAGGCAATCCGGTGGATATCGTTGGTCATCAGCTCCGCATTTTCCAGTAAACCTTCCAAAGCGTCGAGCCCGATGTTTGCCGCCGCGTCCAGGGGCAATTCCAGATACAGCCCGCCGGAAGCGCTGATGCCCGGCCAGACGGAATCCGCCACTCCCAGCCCCACCAGCCCGGCGATATCCACGCCCAGGGTAACCGAACCGATGGCCCCGGGGTTTTCAGCGGAGCAGGCTTTCAACTGGCCAATGGCCGCCTTGATGACCCTGGCCGCCGCCTCGGGGCCGAGTTCGCCCTTTTCCGTCTCGGCGATCAGGGCCTTATTCATGGTGATCATGGTCCGGTTGGCGACCTTCTGCGCCTCCTGGGGCGATACGCCCACCGAGAAGCTGGCTTTGGCCTCGCCCTCGATGGAGACCTCCGCGTCCGCCGTCCCCTTTAGGCTTACTTCAAAGTTGAGGTTTACCTGGGTGTCGGTCATGCCGCCGATTTCAACCTTAATGTACTGCTCATCCCTAGACCCCCAGGGGATATAGCCGCGCGCATATACCGTGGGCATATCCATCCCTAAAGGAAGCCGGGCATGGACATAGTCACGCCCATTGGGGGTTATGTCATAGAAAGCAGTGGTTATGTGCCCGGGGTTCTCAAAATGAGGCGCGTTCCCCCCGCCCAGAGGGTCGTCATTGGCGATGCCGAAAATGGCCTGGCTGCGGCCGGGGCCGTCCACCCATATGCACAGTGAAAGGTAATCCCCCTGCTTCTTCGCCCAGGCTTTCGCTCCTATGTCGCTGCCCAAGTCTCCCGGCATGGGCACGGCAACATCAATGTCGAAGTCAATGGGTACGGCGCCCAGAATTTCAGTGACAACGTTTCCGGTTTCCGCAATTTCCCGCAGCACCGGCATGATCACGGAGAGCTGCGCTGCCGCATCTTCCGCTTTTGCCTTGGTGTCGTCCATGACCATTTCCGGTACTTTCTCCAACACCGGCAAAGTGCCGTTCACGGCGTCTTCCAGAGTCTCGGCCACATCGTCCGCCAAATCCTTCATGCCCGTTTGTTCAAGAGCTTCGTTGACCAGATCCTCTACTGACGGAAGCGCGTATGCCTTGGCAGGCATAACTGGATTCACCGTCAGCAACAGGACAAGAAATAGGACAAGAAAAGAACTGGCCCTCCTTTTCCTGCGTCGTCTGCTATTCATACATTTTTCCTCCCTTCTTAATTTGCAAAGGCAATCTTCATAATGCCTTTTTCAAACAATTCATTTTGCTTCCGGAATATTATAGCAGGTCAACCTTTAGGCTCTATCCCTTTTTACCTTTAGGGAAGGTAGATTTTTTCAGGAGTCAGAATACGGAAGCCGGATTATGGAACACGCATGAGGGCAATAAAAAAACACAGGCTGTTTGCTTAAGCCTGCGTTTGATGCTACTGTGCCAGTTCTTTTTGAATTTTCACAAGTTCCCGGCGGATTTTTTCCGCCAGCTCCCCGGCCCCATCAAGGGCGCCGGCTACGGCCTTTTCCTCCATCTCCCCGCACAGGGCGGCGAAGGAGGCGGCTCCGACAAACTGCCCGCTTGATTTCATCCCGTGGGAGAGCAGCCGGGCACGGGGGGCGTCTTTTTCCTTCAGGGCAGCTTCCAGCGCGGCAAGCTTTTCCGGCATATCCCTAAGGAAGGCGGCCAGCACCCGGGACAGAAGCGCCGGGTCCGCGCCCACCGTTTGCAGAAGCTCCGCCTTTTTTTCCTCCGGCACAAAGGAGGGGAGAATATCCCGGCTTGCGGCGGCGGTTTCGGCGAAAGCGTCCCCCAAAACCTGCCGCCCGTTTTTCACGGCGCCCGGCAGCCAGCGCGCCAGCGTCCCGGACAGGGCGTCCAGCAGGACGGGCTTTATTATGTAATCGTCCATGCCGGCGGCAAGGCTCCTTTCCTTTTCCTCAGGGGTAGCGCCGGCGGTGACGGCAATAATGGGGGTATGCCTGTTTTTCCCGGCCTCCAGCCTGCGGATGGCTGCCGCGGCCTGAAAGCCGTCCATGCCCGGCATGCGGCAGTCCATCAATACCAGGGCATAGTCCTTTTGAGAAAACATCTCCACCGCTTCCTGCCCGCCGGCGGCGGTTTCCGCTTCCAGCCCCAGCTTGCCAAGCTGCATGGTCAATACCCGGCGGTTGAATTCGAAATCATCCGCGACCAGCACCGTACCCGGGCTGTTTTCCCACAGGTATGACGCTTTTGTCCCGCCGTTGGCGGGCTTTGCCTCCTCCAGGCCCGGCCCGGCATCCGAAACCTTTAAGGGAACGGTGAACCTAAACAGCGAACCGGCTCCCGTGGTCGTCTCAAAGCCGATGCCGCCGCCCATCAGCTCCGCCAGGCGCCTGCAGATGGAAAGCCCGAGGCCGGCGCCGCCGTGTATGCTGTCCGTCCCGGAATGTCCCCGGGTGAAGGGCTTAAAGATGCTCCCCCTTATTTCCTCCGATATGCCGGGGCCGGTGTCTTCCACCTCGAAGGTGATTTCAGAAGTTTTATTCCTGTTTTCCGTAACATATGCCCGTAGGGTAACACATCCCTTTTCGGTGAATTTGACGGCGTTGTTCAAAAGGTTTAAAAGCACCTGGCGCAGGCGTACCGGGTCGCCCCTGAGGACAGGCGGCACCGACGGGGAGAATTCGGAGACAAAGTCCAGCCCTTTCCTGGCGGCCATGGGTTCGATGAGGCTTGCCAGGTAACGCTCCATGCTTTTTGTCTCAAAATCCTTTTCTTCCAGGGAAACCGCTCCCTTTTCTATCCTGCTTAAGTCCAGCACGTCGTTGATAAGGGAAAGCAGGAGGTTTGAGCAGTCCCTGACCACCGAAACATACTCCCTTTGCTCCTCATTCAAGGGAGTGGCCTCCAGGAGCTCCAGCATGCCCAGCATGCCGTTCATGGGAGTGCGGATTTCATGGCTCATGGTGGCCAGAAAATCGCTTTTGGCGCGGCTGGCCAAGTCCGCTTCCTCCTTGGCCCGGGCAAGGGCGGAGGTCCTTTCCCGCACAATGTTTTCCAGGTTCCGGCTGTATTCCTCCAGCCTTTTTAAAGCTTCGCACCTCTCGCCGTCCAGCTTTATAAGCTCGGTATTTTTGTCCCGCATTTCCTCCGAGAGTTTTTCCACGGTGGCAAAGGAGCGGGAGAAGCGCATGGACAGGACGCAGCACTGGAAGAATATAAAGACGAACACGCCGAAATCGCCGATGTAGGGACCCCACAGGATATCGTTGGAGACCAGGGAGTCGTTGACGACCGCCAGCACAAGGGCCGCGGTGCCGGGAAGGAAAAGGGCGGCGCCCTCGCGTCCCCTGGCTATGGCGCGGATCAAAACGGGGCCCAGGACAAAAAGCAGCAGGACGACGGCGTACACCTCATAGAAGGGCATGAGCCAGGTGTACACCCTGGGCGGGGCAATGAGCACGGTGAGGCTTGAGGCGGCGCCGGCGGCCCAGGCGGCTGCGGCAAGCTTTGCGGGCAATACGTCCGGGTACAGTATTCTCATAAACTGGAGAAAGGCTGGGAGCGCCAGATAAAATCCGAGGTACTGCACGATATAGACAGCGTTCCAGCTTAAGTCCGGAAAATAGCTTAAAAGGAAAATCTCGCCTGTGACGCTTGCCCTTGCCGCTATGAATAAGCAGAGCAGGGCGCAGAAAAGAGGAGCCCTGTCCTTGCGGCGCAGCAGGTAAAGCCCCAGGTGGTATACGGCCATGATCAGCAGGCCGCCGCACAAAAATAGGGTGCTGAAGGCCTGTTTTTCCCGCAGTGCCTGGAGCTGGCCGGGAGTGCCCATTTTTATGTCTGTCCAGATGCCTCCCTTGCGGTGGGTGAAATTGGCGATCTGCAGTACGATTTCAACAGTTCCGGCATCGTTTGGGAAGCTGACAAGTCGGGGAAAGGACTGGGGTCGGGTTTCGTCCTTGCTTGTCCCTACCCTGCCGTTTTCCGAGAGGAGCTCGCCGTTGACCCACAGGCAGTAGGAAGTGGCAAAATCCAGTATTTTAAGGCCCAGCACCGGCTCGCCGGCATTGGTATGGACAACAAGCCGGTAGGTGGCATAGCCCTCGCCCGGCAGCTTTTGTCCTTTCCCGCTCCCCGGCGGCGCGTAACCGTTCCAGGTGCCGGGAACGCGAATAAATCCGGTCAGGGAGGCTGCCCCGCCGCTTTTAAAATCTTCGGGGGCAAGAAGCTTTTGCCAGTAGAATTCCCACTCGCCTTCCAGGCTCAAAACGCCATCCCGCCCGAAGGACCAGTTCCTGAGGTCAAGCATGCCCTGTGCAGCCCGGGGGGGCTGCGGCGCCTTCGACGACAGATGTCCGGATATGTAAAAGGCTGCGGTCCCCAGGACTGCTGCGGCCAGGAGAAGAAATACCGCTGTTTTAAGCTTTCCGGCATTGCTCAAGATATGCACCTCCTGTCTCCTGTACTAAAATTGCAACATATCAATGAAATATGCTATAATTTAATATATATTGGTATTATAGCAGATATTTGAGGGATATAGAAGGAAGGAGGCGTGAATCTTGGCAGGCGAAAAAATCATGATTGTGGACGATGAGGCGGTTGTCCATGAGCTTCTTACCCATTATCTCGAAAGAGAAGGCTTCAAGGTGTTTTCGGTTTACAGCGGGAGCCATGTCCTGGACAAAACCGCCTTCCACAAACCCGACCTGATACTGCTGGACATTCTGCTGCCGGGGCTGGACGGCATTGAAATCTGCCATGAGCTCCGCAAAAAAACGGATGTACCCATTATCTTCATCACCTCAAGGGACGCTCCCCATGAAGTGGCGCTGGGGCTTGGCATCGGCGGGGACGATTACGTCAAAAAGCCCTTCAACCCCGTGGAGGTGGTGGCCAGGGTCAGGGCGCATCTGCGCCGCTTCCGGAAGCAGTGCGCATTGCAGGAAGACGAGCCTGCCGTCCTTGCGTTTGGCGACCTGCGCATCAACCTGTTCGACCGTACCGTGGAGATGAAAGGGGAACGGGTGGAGCTTACCGTCAAGGAGTATGGCCTGCTTCTTTTTCTGGCTCAGAACCCCAACCGGTACTTCAGTTCCGACCAACTGATCGAGGCGGTGTGGAATCACCCCCGGTCCATCAGCCAGAAGGCTTTGATGACCCATATCAGCAACCTGCGCAAAAAGCTGGGGGAGGACCCCGACAGCCCCAGGTACATTGCCACGCTGAAAGGGGTCGGCTATATGTTCAGCAGCCGCTAGGCGCGCTCTTTCACCTGGCAGCCTGCAGAGTTTTATCCTGCCCGATACAATCCGTGTTTGACAGTTGTTCTTTCTCTGCCATTAAAATACTCATAGAGTGGGAGGTTCGCCTTGACGGTTCACCATGGCCTCTCCCCCGGTTCGCCAAAAGGGCAGACCGCCCCCTTGGCGCGGCAGTAAGGTTTTTGACCATCCGCCCCGCGCAGCCGATTACTGCACATAATACATGCAGCTGGTCTTGCCGCCGTTTTCCCGCCACCTTTGCTCCTTGCGAATCCAGCCGCTTTTTACAAGATCGCCGATGGCCCGCTTGACGGTGCTGCGGGACAGCTTCAGCTCCGCGGCGATGGTGTTAATCGCCGGGTAGCACTTGCCGTCCTTGTCCGCCCGGTCCTTGAGGTACATGTACACGGCCACCGCCCGGTGCGGCAGCTCCGAGGCATAAAGGGATGCAAAGTAACCCACAGCTTCACCTCCTATTCAATACGAACAGGCGCTTCCGGCTGCCTTGATTTAAGCAGCGCCTTTGTTTTCGGCGCGGCTTTCGCTTCTTCCCTGACCGGCGCGTGCGCCATGCCGCCCGCCGCCGGCGGCGTTGCCGCTTCCGGTTCCTCGTCCTTATCCACACAGGCCGCGTGCCGCCGGAGGATTTCCTGTTCCAGCTCCCCGAGGTCGGCGTAGGCCACCTTGCGGGCGGACTTCTCCGCAATCTCATAGGGCTTGCCGAAGGTGATGCCCCATTCGAGGAACAGCTTGAGGGTGCCGAGCATGGGATTGGCCCCGGTCTTGGTGACGATGAAGCGGCCTTTGGGCATGCTTTTCAGCTCGTCCGGCGTCATCAGGAGGCGCTGGATCATCTGCAGGGACTGGCCGGGATCGTTTTTGCCGCGGCTTACCGAGCCGCTCATTACGGTCCTGTTGCCGAGGGCTTTTGATAAAACTTCAGCGGACTCGCTGTTGGGCGCGAAACCGCCGAACACCATGTCCTGGCAGTTGTCGACGATGATGGACGCGCCCTCCTTGCCGTAGTTCTTCTCCAATTGAGCGAAGCTCTGGATAATGGCCACGATGGATATGCGGCGGGAACGGGAGGCGGAAAACATCATCTCGATGGATTCAATCTTGGGAATGGTGCCGATCTCGTCCAGGTACATCATGACCCTGTTGGGGAGCCTGCCGCCATGCTCGTCGGCCACGGCCAGCATCTCCCGGTAGAGCTGCTGGACGATGAGGCTGATCAAAAAGTATTTGGTGCTGTCTTCCTCCGGCATGACCAGGAAGATGGCGCTTTTTTTAGTGCAGAACTTTTCCGCGTCGATGGCGGTGTCAAAGCAGAGGATTTGCTCCAGCTCGGAATCCAAAAAGGCGTTCAGGCGGGACAGCGCCGTGGAGAGGACGCTCTGCATGGCCTGTTCCGCGCTGTTGACGGCCGCCCCCGCGAACCAGCGGGCCTTGTGCTCCGGAGGCAGCTTTTCAATCAGCAGCTGGAATTGGTTTTTCCCTTTGACGCCGGAGGGAGCCAGCAGGTCCTGGATCAATTTAAACACGCTGATGATGTGCCGCTTGGACGGCGGGCAGTATTCCGCGACGAGCAGGATGACGGAGGTCAGAAGCCCCTCGGCGGCGTCATAGAAGAAAGCGTTTTGCCCGTAGGCCGCCGCGTCCGCACCTCCCGGATTTATTATGGTCTTGGCGATGATCTTGGCGTACTTCTCCGCTCTGGCTTTGAAAGAAAGGTTCTCCGGATCGGCGATATAGGCGTCCATATACTTGTTGACCAGATGGAGCATGTTGTTGCCGTCGCTTCTGGTAGGATTGCGCAGGTCAATGACCGCCACATCGTAGCCGTAGTGTTCCTTCGCGATGCCGCCGTAGTTGCGGTACAGGTCGCCCTTGGTGTCGGTTGTGATGAAGGACATGCCGGAGGCGCAGGCGTATTCCAGGTTGGGGTACAGGAAATGGGCCGTCTTGCCGACGCCCGCGGCGCCGATCATAAGGCAGTGGATATCGCCGGTGTCCACTAGGGCGGTGACGCGGCCGCGGGATATTTTGCAGCCCACCACCAGCCCCTGGGCGGAGGGCAGGTTCTTTTTCCCCCGCCACAGCGTCGGCGTGTAGGGCAGATGGACATATGTCCTTTTGATTTCCCCTTTGCTCGCCCAGCGCGCGGTGCCGTGCTGTCCGTCGCCGACGGTCCTGGATTTGATTCCGTTTAAGGTATAATAATGGGCCAGCAGGGAAAGGAAGCCGATAACGCCGAACATGGTCAAGGCCGCGGCGGTCAGCGTGATGATTTGGGATGTTTGCATGGGACACCTCCATATGGGTGGTTTTGCTTGCTGTTTGTGGAGAAGGATTTGCAATTCTACAGCATGAGTCTTTGTGACGCCAAACCCGTATGCTCCGCCTGTTGCCGAACATTCCCGTCCGCTTTTTGCAGGCAAAGCGTTTCAGTATTCTGTTTGAGTCCTTCAAGGCAGACAAAAATCTGCGACCTGACGCAGTCCAGCGCAAGGCGCAGGTAAGATGCGATGAGATTATGCTTGTCTTCCGGACTGCGGAGGCCGGCCGCGCTGATCTGGCGGTTGAGAGAGGCAACGTCCTGCCGCAGGTCGTCCGCCCTGGAGCGCAGCATGCCCCGATCCCGGTGGGGACGGTAGCTGTCCTGAAGCTCCGCAATGAGCTGCTCTATGGCCGCCGACTGTTCCATCTGCCGGTATTGTCTTTGGGCTGCAAGCAGAGCTGCCGCCGCCATGACTTCCAGATGCTCCGTCACCGCAGGCGCCTTTCCCTGCGGCAATTTCCCGTTTGCTATCAGGGGTTTCAGCTTTTCATAATGCTCCAGCAGCACAGCGTCCGGATTGTGCGCAGATATTAAAGATTTGCAGGTTTCATAAAGCCCGGCGCAGATTTCCGGCAGGACCTCCAGCTTGGGATGGCCCTGTGCCGGGATGGATGCGGCGCCGTTCTTTGCTTTCAAGTCTTCATTCCAGTCCTTGTATTCCGGTTGCCGGACCGACACCTTCCAGTAGCCCCGCGCCTGGAGGATTTCGGTCAGCCGTCCCGCGGCTTCGATGCCCGCCTCGTCATGGTCCAGGCACAGAACAACCTTTTGCAGGCGGGGGTTTAATTCAAGCTGCCGCAGCAGGGCGTGTTCGGCCACGCCGTCCAGGGCCACGTAGCTGTTTTGCTTCCAGTCCTCCGGGTAGAGGGTGATAAAGGACAGCATATCTATGGGTGCTTCAAACACATACAAGGTGTCGTTAGCGCCTATATGATGGAAGCTGTATGCCGGGTCGCTGCCTTCCACGTTGCCCCGGTAGCTGCCGCCCACGGTGTAAAGCCCCCGTTTGTGCGCGTGCCTCGGGGCGCCGTTTTCATCATACCCGACAAAAACAGCGTTGTGATATTCTTTTGTTTTATCCGCGGCTCGCTCGCAGCTTTCATAAAGCATTTTTGACTTCGCAAAATGGGCGATAACATCCCGGTCTATGAACCGCTGTTTGATCAGGTACGCGTAGACGCGGCGCATGTCGCTGTTCATTTTCGGCAGCGCAAAGTGCTTGCGGGGAGCCGGGGCGCTTTTATGGGTTTGATTCCATTCCACGCCCCCTTCGCCGCCCAGGAGCAGCGTCACCGCCTCCGGAAAGGACAGGCCGTAGAATTCCCGCACGAAGTCGATGGCGAGGCCGCCTTCCTCCCGGCTGTGCCTGTACCATTGGTTGCCCCGGATGGTCACGCTGTCATGCCGCTTCCAGCGCCAGTCCCTTCCGGCGCGGGTGAGCTGCTCTCCCTGGCGCCGCAGGAAGTCCGCTATGTCTATCGAATTGGCCCGGCGTATTTGTTCATCGGTGAAGGGAATGTATTTTGCCATGATATCCCTCCCCAATCAGCGTTTCCGTTTGCCGCACCTGCGAAAAAAAGCCGCCCTTTGCGGGAGCGGCTTGCGATTGGAAGGCAAACGCGGGATAAGCGCTTTATCTTTTTTGCGTAAATATTCTTTCATCATGGAAATCCCTCCTGTTAATAGCTTTGGCGAGGTTCGCGATCGTCATGGGCGTGGCCCTGGGCCGCTTTTTTCTGCGCCAGCTTTTTGCGCAGCTTGCGATCCACCTGCATAACGCCTCCGCCAAATCGCTTTTGCTCGTTGCGGAAGATATTGCCCAGGTGGTGCATGAGCCGTGTGGCCGCCAGCAGGACCGACGGTTCGCGGAAGGAGTCCACGCGGTCGAGGAAAAACTGCGCATAGATGTTTCCCTGTCCGGCTGACAGAGAAAGCCAGCGTACCGCGGCCTCCCGGTCCCTTGGAACCTCATGCCCCATAAGGTAGAGCTTGCCGAGCGCATACTGCGCATATTGATTTCCCTGTTCCGCGGAAGCAGTCAGCCACTTGACGGCCTCATCCACATCTTTGGGCATATCCTCGCCGGTAAGATACAGCTTTGCCAGCGCGTATTGGGCATGGACGTTGCCCAGCCGGGCCGTCTTTTCAAAATACGCAGCCGCCGCGGACACATCCTTGGGAATATCTTCTCCCGCGAGATACAGGTCTGTTTCCATATCCTCATCCGGCTCAAAAGTGAAATGGCGGCCGCCGATGCTCATTGCCTCGGCGATCACCATATTTTTTATGCTCTTGAATTCCTTCCGTCTGGAGAGAGGCAGCGGATCGGGAAGCATGTCGGCATAGGTGCGCAGCACTTCGTTGCGCAGCTCGCACCATTTTTCGTAGCACCGGGCCACCCGCTCATCCCTGGCCAGCTCGTCCACGATCTGATCGACGACCGCCTTGAGGGGCGCTTTCAGATAGCCGTATTTCTTTTTGCCGGAGGTGTGCTTGAGCCGCTCCGCCAGGCGCGCAATCAATTCCTCGATGGTTTTGTTTTCGCAGACTCCCGAACTTATCTGACCGATGATTTCCCGCATGGACTCCCGGCTTTGTCTGGTCAGGGCGTCGCGGCGCTTCGTCTGTTCGGAATAAATCTGAATAAGGTCCTGTTTGAAGATTTCCCTTGCCAGGCTGCTTCGCATGTTTTCAATACCCTGTTTGGTGAGATAGGCTTCCGTGGGGTTAATGGAGTATGCGATTAAATGCACGTGAGGATGATGACCCTCGTTATGGTAGGCGGCGTACCAGCGGAGATTTTCCGGGGCAATCTTCATCTGCTCCGCGATATGGTTGCGCTGTCCCCGGATCAGGTCCCGCCACGCTTTGGCGTTGTCGTAGCCGAGCCGAGCCGCGTCCTCCCGGCGCAGGGAGATGACATTGGTCCACACGTTGCCGGCGTGATTGGCGACTTCCTCTGCCACTTTGGACAGCACCACAGGCAGGTCGGCGTCGGTGAACAGGCCATGGCTGCCAAGGGCCTCCGCCCCCGGACGGTTGGCGATGTATCCGACATAGTTTTCGCGCTTGCCGAGGAGATCGAGGTTTTGCTCCAGCGCCACGGCGATAAACTCCGACGCGTTTTCCCTGGTCTTATCTTTAAGGTAGTCTTCGTACTCGAAGAGGCCGGCCGTGTCGGGAAGCTTGCTTATGATTTCTGCGATGAGCCGCTGTTGTTTTTTGGTGGCTGGAAGCAGTCCCGTGCTGTCCGGCACTTTTTCCACGCCCTCGCGGGTGGCAGCGTATTCTATGAAATTGGCAAGGTGTTCCGGCGCGTTTTTCAGGTAACGGCATTTGAAGATGAGTCTCGGCATGGTCCGTCACCCTACTCGCCCTTCTGGAATTTCACCACGTCCTCGAAGGTGACGGCGCCGACGGATTTCTTCACGTCGTTCACGCACTTGCCCCGCAGCCTCTGCAGCAGGGCTTCGTCAATCTCCGCGTTGGACGCGATGATGTTCATCATCATGGACATTTCCACCGCCAGCTTGAAGAGCAGGCGGGCGATCCTGTTCTCCGAGCTTTCCACCACCCCGGCCATGGCGGAGGTTAGGGCGGCGGGCAAATACTTCATGCTGTTTTCCGCGGAGATGTAGCCGCAGTAAAACAGGACCGCCTTTTCGATGAACTCGCTCTGGCTGCCGCAGTTGTCCTTTTTATACCATTCCTTGACCTGCTTCCGCGTTTCCGGGCGCATCCACAAGGGGAATTTCTTTTTGTTTTCTTCTGCCATATTGTCCACCTCCAATCCGGTGCGCATTTTTGCCGCAACGCCTGTCGCGACGCCTGTGAAAAGCCTTCGGCTATGGGCTTTGCCGGCGGCCTGCGACTCCTGTAGCAACCCCAAATGGCAAAATCCGACCCCGGCGGGAAACGTCCTTCAGCCCGCATTGCGGGCTGATGTGAGCCGAGGCGGAGGCGTTTGCGACCCCGCCTCTTTAACCTGCAAGGTTTTCGACCCCATGGTTCACCCCTCTAAACCGGTGTTTTATGATATGAGGTTCTGTTCCGGAGATGGTTTTTTCCTTTCCCAGGCTCTTTCACAAAGCCCCGACACGGGGCGTTATTCTGCCCGCAGGTGTTATGATGTCACCCCCGCCGCAAAAAGCGGACACAGGGGTACACAGGCGGCAACAGTGCGTCCAAACCGCATTTACGCATTCCCGCTCACGTTGTTGTTTTTCGCTGGCGCGGATGAAGCGGGGCATGAGGGACGGTTAGGCCTTTCAGGTTCCGGGGACTCCCGGCTTTCAATGTATTCCCGGACGGGAGCGGGAACGTGTTCTTCGTAGAGCTTCTGGAGAAAATCCTCCAGCTCGGCCTGAAACTCCGTGTCCTCTTTGCCCATGTACTGGCGGATGGCGCGAAGCTTCTCGGCGTCGTATTGGATTTGGACGGTTGCTTTTCTCATAGTAGGTTCACTCCTAAAAAATTTCTGTATCGCAGGAAAAAGTGAGCCATGTTGGTGTACTTTCCTGACCCGCCGTCATAACGGTAGCAGGAAAATGAGCCAACATGGTTACAATTCCTCCAGCGCACGGATAAGGCTGCCGGGGAGATCGGACAGCTGAACATCGGCATCCGTTTCCCCCGGCAGCGTGGTTTGCGGTGGCGGCGCAGCATTTCGCAGCTCGTCCCTGACCGCCTGCCGGACAACCTGCTCCAGGCTTTCCGTCTGATGTGCCGTCAGGATGCTGGTGACCACATACTCGGTGCGCTGCCTGCTGGCCTGCCGCGCAAGCAGCGCCTCGGCTTCCCGATGCCTTGGGTTGTCCATATCGAAGGAGAGATAATATCGTTTTCGCCCGGACATAGGCTCACCCCATCAGGAGCTTGTAGCCGTCCGCATTGGCGAACCGGTTCAGCACCGCCACAGTATTGAGGTCTTCCCTGCGCAGCATGGGTTCGAGCAGCTCCGCGCCGCCGCCCGCGAACACCGTGGGGAGCCGCAGGTCAAGTCCGCGCTCCCGGAGCGCATTGAGCAGCTCCTTGCAGTAAGCCGCCACAGCCTGCTCCACCACGGCTTGGATCAATTTGCCATCGGCGTGCTGGATATCCCCGCGGATCGCGTCGGTGATAAGTTCGTCCGACAGGAGGATGTCATTGCGCTGGAGCGTATCCTGAATCCGGCTGTAGAGGGTAATGGTTCCCATGCGCAGGCTGGCGCAGCTCGATCTGTCCAGCCGGAAGTCATGGAGTGTGAGGATATCCACCGTATACCCGCCGATATCCACCAGCGTGATGCTGCGGTAATCCTTCAGCTGCGGATAATACCGGCACAGCGCCGCATGACCCTGCGCGAACACCTTGCACTCGGCGATGCGGCATCGGTAAGACGTTTCCTCGAACAAGAACGAAACATTGTCTCGCAGAAAATATCGCCGAAATGCCTCCTTCTGCGTCCCGTAGCTGCCAATGGGCAGGCCCACGCCAAGGGCGATTTCCGCGCTTGTGGTTTCCGCGCGCTTCATCGCATCCGCGATTGCCGGCAGCGTCAGCATAAAGGTATCCGGCTCTCTGGTCTTGTCCTGCTGAAAACGCATGCGGCGCTCGCCGACGGCGTAATATCTGCCCTCGTAGAAGAGCTGCATATCCGGCGTGATGAATTCCTTGTCGCTTGCAGTGTATCCGGAGGCATAGAGCATCCCCTCCGAGGATTTGGTGTTGTAGTTTCCGTTGTCCACACCAAGCTTAATCATTAAAATTAACACCTCCTTTTTCCTTTCCGCTGTTTACATGCTCATGGTCATGCCCTGGGTTTCTTCCTCGGCAGATCCCTCCGTCCTGTTCTGAGCTTGCGGAGAGGAAGGCGCCTCGGTTGTTGCCTGCTCACGCTGGCGGCGGGTCTGCCTTGGCTGGCGCTGCGGTTCCGTCTGTCGTTCCTGGGCTTCCGTTCCTGGCATCTGTTCCTGGGCAGGCTCCTGTCCGATCCTGCTTTCCACATACTCCCGGACATGGACGGGGACGATCCTCTCATAGGTTTTTTCAAGGTAATCCTTCAGCTCCCGCTCGATGTCCAGCTCTTTTTTCCGCATAAAAAAACGGAGGGCCTCCAGCTTCTCCGTGGGGAACAGTATCGTAAGTTCCGTTTCTCTCATGGCTCATTTCCTCCTATAAACTCAATTTCATGCCCGGCGTTTCCGGCTCCGGCTTTGCATCATGAAGCCCTTGAACTTGCTCCCGGCGCGCCGAGAGGAAATCGCGGGCGTTGGGCAGGAAGGCGGCGTAGCGGGCGTAACCGCTTCCTTCCGATTCGATGAGAACGCCGTCGGGTCTGCCCTCGCCGACCACCAGCAGACAGTGGTATGTCCCCTCCTGGTCCACATACATAAGATCAACATTGTCCTTGATAAAGCCGTAATCCGCCAGCATGTTCCTGGAAAACGCGTCGTATTCCTGAGAAGCAAGTTCAATTATTTTTTCAATAACGCAGTCCCTGGGCTGAAAATCATTGGTCTTTCTTTCAAAGATGGCTTTGGTCCTTAACATTTTTTCCCTCCTTGGCAAACAAAAAAGCCATCCCTTTTGGAGATGACTTCTGTGTTTTAATGTTATTCTGTTGGCTACATGCCCTGGGTAAAATCCGACAAGCCTTTGCGTTCCTGCTTTATGCCTTCGGCAAGAGCCAGCGCCTTTTCCCATGTTTTTTCCGTCTCAAATTTAAGAAACTCATAGAGAGATTTCAGGTCCTCGGTTTCATCATACTTTTGCAGGCACTCGTAATACAGCCGCTTATCCTCGTCGTAGACGATGAGGGGCGGGTGGTTATGGATCATGAGATAGTAATTCATGAGTGTCCTGCCGACCCGTCCGTTGCCGTCCGCGAAGGGGTGGATGTACTCAAACCTGGCGTGAAGATAGGCGGCGGCTTTCAAGACATCCTCGCCCTCATAAGCGTTGACTTCGGCAATCAGTTCCGTCAGGTCGTTTTCCACATCTTTTGCGGCGGAGCCCACCTCATGGACGCCGGTCACATAATCGTGCTTTTTAAACTCGCCCGGGCGTTCCTCATTGGCGATAAGCTTACGCTCATCGTAGGTCCCGCCGGTGAGAACCCTGTGAATTTCCTTGACCAGCTCGATGCTGAGAGGCTCCCTTTTTATGATTTTTTCCTTCAAAAACTCATAGCACAGCTTTTGATTCTGCTGCTCAAACAGGGCGCGGGGACTCCCGGTGTAGCCCACAACCCTGCCGTTTTCAAAGATTTCTCTTGTATCATGGTAGGTGATTTCCTCATTCTCTATTTTCCCGGAATGAAACGCAAACAGGATGCGGAAGCTGTCAAGACATTTGTCTAAATCCTCGGCGGACGCGATTTTGTACGACTGCCACAGCTTAACAGCCTGACTGTATAGCTCCAAGCACACCCCTCCTCTTTCACAGTATTTGTTTCATTATATCACAATTATAAGGCGCTTAGAGAAAATTATGCGGGCGGGCTTACGGCAGATAGCTTCTTGGATTTTGGATTTCTCCATTGATGCGCACCTCAAAATGCAGGTGCGGGCCGGTGCTTCTTCCGGTGCTGCCAACCTCCGCGATGATGTCGCCGGCCTTGACCGCCTGACCCTCGGTGACGAGGATTTTGGAGCAGTGGACGTAGAAAGTGACAAAGCCGCCGCCGTGGTCGATGGCTAAATGATAGCCGTAGCCCGTGGTCTTATAGCGTGCAAACAGCACCGTGCCGTCCAGCGCAGCGCGGATTGGCGTCCCTTGGGGCGCGGCCAAGTCGATGCCGGAGTGTCCTTTGTGCCGACCAGTGAATGGGTCGGTCCTGTACCCGAATTCCGAGGTCACCATGCCGCGCCAGCCTTCCCCCAGGGGAGAACAGAAGCCGTCGGCTCCGACAAAGGGCGCGTCGGACAGAGGCAGTCCGTTTGACCAGGCGTTGAACGCCTCCCCATAGGTGGGGATGCCGCCGCCGTACAATACGCGGTGGTAAATCTCCGAGGCGTTGGCCCGGTCCTCATGGGTGATTGTCCTGCCCAGGGTGGTTTGGAGGTTGGCGTAGATCTCCGGCAGGGATTTAAGCGGCACGGCCACGGTGTAGGTTTTACCGGTTTTGTTGCCGTCCTCATCCTTTTCGGCGCGGGTTTCGTACCGCACGAAGCAGTCGGCGAAGGCCCGGTAATCCGAGGCGTCCATCCGCAAGTTTTCAGCGCCGAAGAACAGAGAATAAAAAACCGCCTTTATGCGGGTGGCGTCAAGCTGCCCGTCCTCCACCTGCGAAGATATGTCGGCGATGGCGGCGTCAAGCTCCGAAAAGCCGTTGCGCATCTCCCGGATATGGGCGGCGTAATCGGCGGGGACCCGGGAAGAGATCGCGCCGCCGTTGAAGCACAATTCTATGGCGTTGCTGTTGTGATCCGCCGCAGCCGAGAGCAGGCTCACGATCATCACGACGATAAGGATAAAGGGCGTCAGGATGGCGGCGACAAGAACGCCGGCAGCCTTCCATGTCCTTTTGTCGGTTGCCGCGGCGACGGCCGCCCTGACCGCAAGGGTGATGGTTGCGGGATCAGCCATGCTCTCACCACCATTTTAGGCCAAACAGGTTCTCCTGTTCCGGCTGCTGTTCCTCGGCCAGCCGGATGGATTTTTCCACCGCCTGTTCCAGAACCTCGGTGTCAAAGCCCGCGCTTTCATAGCCTTCCAGGATGGTGTTCAGGTAGTGATCCGAGGGCGCGCCGAAGGGATGCCCGTCGTTCATGATATACGCCATGGCGGGGACCGTTTTTCCCTTCAGCTCCACGGGAAAGATTTCCTTGCGGTAAAAGTGGGGATATCCCTCGTAGCGATCGAGAGCCTGCAGGTCTTTTTCCTTCAGCGTCCATAAAAGAACAGGCACACGGCCGCCTTTGTAGGGTTCCACCGTTGCCACCGCGCTATGGCGGCTGCCTCTGAACAGCAGCTCATAATCCTTAAGCTCGCTTGTCCCGACTACTTTGGCGGTGGGGCAGCGGCAGGCCATCTGCGTCAGGTTGAGGTTGCTGCCGTAGGCGATGTATAGGGTTTTGCTTTTCATTTTCTCTCATTCCTCCTTGCTACATGGACATGGAAAGGCCGGGTCCTTCTTCAGTCCCGGCCTGTTCCATGTCTGTTTGATCTTGTTCCTGTGACACCTGTACGGCCCCGGCGGCCCGCGCCAGTTCCTTTTCTTTTTTCTGCCTTAGCCTTTGTTTTTGCCGTTCCGCCTGGGCGGGGTCTTTCCACGCGATGCAGCCGTCCAGATGTTCCAGGAGATGAAGCCGGGCGGTCTTGAATTCGTCGCCGATAAGGCCCAGCCGCAGAAGCCAGGTGCGGAAGGTATATTTTTCATTGGTGCTTTGGGTTTTGATGCGGCTGGCGCACCTCTGTGTCAGTGCCTGATGGCTGATGGCAAGGCAGAGCTGGATGTATGCCTTGATCTTTCCGGCATGGGTGGTGCCGTTGAACAGCCTGAATTCAATCGTGCCCTTCTGGAACACGCTGTGGAGGTTCAAACAGTGGTAGCGGCTGTTGTGGTAATGCTCATGCCTGCCGTCATTACCGTTGTACCAGATCCGGCTGACCTGCTCCAGGGTTTTCGGCTTCTTGCGGTTGAGTTCCTCCAAAAAGCTCTGCTCCACCTTTTTGCAGTAGCGGCGTTCCCGTGCCACGCTCACCTGCAGCGCCTTGTAGATCAAGTCCTCCTTGCTGGCCATGATGTTGGTGATGTTGCGCAGGGTGTTGGCGTTGTGGGGCGAGGCGTCCACGTGGACATGAATATTATGCAAAGCTTCACATAATATTCATTATGGCAAGAAGAACGTTATGCTGAGTCAATGGCGGCAAGCCGCGCAGCAAGCGGCTTAACCGCCAAATGACTTTGCATAACATTTTCACTTACCGAGAGAGTTCAGCCACTTCATCAGCTCAACGTCTTCTGACCATGATGATTGCCGACTCTGCTGCGGCATAACTGTGAAAGCCGCTTTCTGCAAGGCTGCACGTTTCATTTCGGAGTCTGCCCTTGCGTAGATTTCCGTAGTTTTGACGCTGGCGTGTCCCAGCCAATCTCGAATATATACGAGATTCACCCCGGCTTGGAGCAAGTGCATGGCCTTGCTGTGCCGGAGCATATGCGGCGACACTATGGTTGGGATAATGCTTGCATCTTTCTCACGGGCGGCGGATGCGTATTTACTAAGGATATACGCGACACCGGCTCGTGTCAGTTTTTCGGCATTATGACCGACAAACAGCGGATGATCGGACTTAGCCGGAGCATCTAAACCCCAAGCAGACAAGTACTTCACGAGATGACCTGTCATTTCTGAGGAGAGCGGGCATTGCCGGGATTTTCGACCCTTGCCAAAGAGCGTCACAACCGGCGGCGCGTCCAGACGCAAATCTTTCGGTCTTAACTCTATGAGTTCACTAACGCGCGCGCCCGTGTCATAAAGGAGACCGAGCAAGGCGAGATCGCGCATTCCGTAAACGGTTGAAGTATCCGGCATGGCCAGAATGGTTTTTACCGCGTCCACCGTCAGATAATTCACGGTTGGCTTCACTGTTCTTTTTACCGGGATGCTGAGCACTTGCTGGCACTGAAGCATCATATCCGGCTTTTCGCTCTGCAAATACCGGAAAAAGGCGTGAATTCCCGCAAGCCGGTGATTTCGTGTGGACACAGCGTTGCCCTGCACAGTTTCAAGCCATGACAGGAAGCCCTCAACAAATGATTTGTCAACATCCGCGAGGGTTAGACGTTCCGGGCAAATGCCTCGCTGCGTATCCGCAAAGCGCAGCAGGAGCTTAAACGTATCCCTGTACGCGCGGACAGTGTTTTCGCTGGCATTGCATTGTCCGGGAAGATAAGCGGATAAATATTTTGTCAGCGCGTAAGCGAAATCCGAAGGTTTCATTGTGCCACCTCCAAATCCGCCGCCGGCAGCATGTTGCCGTAAACGCACTGAAGCTGTCCGAGGATTTCGGGGTGAACCGCCGCAGTCATGCGAAGATATTTCTCGGTCGCGGAAATATTCTCATGTCCCAAATACATGGACAGCGCCGGAAGCGCACAATACAAATCCATGCCGTCCCCGGCCATTTTTCGCAGGCTGTGAACGGCGAACGTGTGCCGGAGATCGTGTACGCGCGGCCCCTTGCCCCGCCCATGGTGCGATATACCTGCTTCAAAGAGGAACCGGCGAAACCATGGATAAATCGTAAACGGTTCAACGCAGCCACCGTATTTGTTCGGAAAGAAATATGCGGTATCCGGGCACAGGAGTTCCATCCGCTCAGAATACGCGCGGCATCTGTCAGCAAGGGAATCGGACATCGGCACCAGACGATCCTTTTCGTTCTTTGCGTTCAGGATGGTCAGCACACCGTCGTCCAGCGAAACATTACATTTTTTGAGATGACACGCCTCGGCGCTCCGCAGACCGCAGCCGTACAGAAGCCGGAGGATCATCGGCATCACTTCGTGGATAAACGGTGATACCGTGCAAGGCGTCATTTGGTCGGCAGCATGAAAAATCGCCTTCAATTCCTCTGCGCTGAAGATGTACGGCGCATAACTCTGGGACACCGTGTTCTTTCGAACCGGTAAAACATATGCCGCCAGCCCGCATGACGAAAGAAACAGCGCGAACTGACGGATTGCAGAACAACGGAGATGCTGGCTTTTGGCTGCTTCCCCGGCTCGCTTTTCAATCCACTGTTCCGTTAATTCTTTTGTCAGCGTAGGTTCGGTAATTTTCTGTTCCACGCAAAAAACATCAAACCGCCGAAGCTGATGTTCTTCTGCGCCGTAGCGGTATCCTAATGCTCGCTTTTGCGAGATGAACGCCTCAATATGCGCCGCAAACGGGCTTTGTAAGGAAGTTTTGCATGGTTTCATCACTCGCTCACCTCCAACGCGCAGCTCCGCAGTTGCTCTACAGCAATTTTAAGATATCTGGCGGTGGTATTCGTCTCGCTGTGACCAAGGGCTTCCGACACAACCGGCAGCGGCGTTCCATTTGCCAGCATGCTGCTCGCCAGGCTGTGGCGGAACACATGCATTCCGTGCCTTTTGCCCGGAGGCACATAGATGTTGGCTGCTTTAAAGTACTTGGAAATAATGCTATTAAGATTGTTGTTTTTCCCGAATGCATCATATGGGGCGATGTGGCGCACAAATATGACTTTGCTGTCGGTTATGGGACGTCCGTTTTTCACATAGTCAATGAGCGCCCATCCAAGCTCATGGGAAAGCGGAAGGACAATCTCGTTGCCGGTTTTGCTTTGAATAAAACGGATTTCAGCCTCATCCCAGCGAATATTTTCAAAGCGCAGTTCGCGGATGTCGCCGACACGCAATCCAAGCCGGGCGGCAAGCAACAGGATTGCGTAATCGCGTTTTCCCTGCGGGTTTTCCCTGTCCACGGCATCCAGAATCGCCTGAATATCTTCCGGCGAGTATGCTGATGGGATTTTGGCTCTAGCTGGGACGCGCACCGAAGGGCAGAGCAATGACAAGTCCGACGAGGCGACGCCGTCCGCAAACAGCAGGGGCAGAACAGAACGCAATACATAAAGATCAAAGGCAACAGTGGTCTTCGCCAGCGGCTCAAGCGTAAGGAAATACTCGCGCATATGAGCCGCCTCAATCGCTTCTATCCGCAGGTTCCGTGATTCCAAGAAGGATACGAATCTGCGTAGGTGTACGCTAAACTGCCGTCGTGTTCTCTCAGCTATGCGGTTTTGTGCGCAATATTTCTCCGCTGCTTCAAATATGCACTGGTATCGCCGGGGGAATATCTCCCGCTTAGTATGATTGCGACGCAATACATACCCATACCGCTGAAAATCGCAGAGCATACCGGCGGCGCGGTAATAGGTTTTTTGCGTTCTGGTAAGCGAGTTCCCATCGCTGATGCCGTAATGTTCGCGCAAAAACTGCGTCATCCACTCGGCGTCAGCAGTTACGATTCCTTTCTCATCGGCGTAACAGGCAAGCTGTCGCCAGACGTGCCGATAGTGCCGTAGGGTGTCAACGGTGTAATTTTGTGTCACCAGATACGATTCAAGTCTGTTGACAAGTGCTTGAACCGGTGATTGATTTGGGGTTGGTTGATTCATTTCGATACCTCCACAAAAATATTTCCCTTGATTGGGATGATATGAGTGTGGAATATTATGCGAAGAAAATCAATCAACCGTGAGAGTTAGAGCGTGCCATATTGCTGAAAATGCAGAATAACTTAGCATAACGTTCTTCTTGCCATAATGGATGCCGCAGCTTGCGTTGGCGATGGCTCCGGCGGCGCGGAGCTTGCGGACGATTTCCTGTATGGTTTCGATATCCTCATACCTGCAGATGGGGCTGACCAGCTCCACGCTGTAAGTGCTGTCGGCCGGAACAATCCGCCGCCCTTCTTTTTTCTCTGTAGTGATGCTGCCGTCGCTCATGACCTTCCACCGGCGGCTTTGGCCGTCCAGGACGGAATAGATGCCGTAATAGCCCCCGTCATGGGAAACCGGCGTGCCGAAGTATTCCGCCAGGACCTGGGCGGCGCGCAGGCGGGACAGTCCTGTCAATTCGATTTCGATGCCGAAGCGCTGGTCCTTCATCTCCAAAAACCTTCACCCCCTTGTCGCAGCACAGGCGTTTCACCCATACTGGATTTCTCCGGTTTTTGATCATCTGCCGCCCGCCTTTCCAAAGAGCCTTGCCTTGTGTTCCGGCGCGGTCACCATGAGGTTGTACCGCTCGTTGCCGCATTTGTAGAGGCACACGCCGCGCTGCGGATAGCGGATCAGGTTGTACTCGCTCTGCTCCAATTGAAGGGTTTCGATATAGAATTTGGCGTCGATGTTGCCCGCGTTGAACAGGAACTGGTGCGTCGGTATGGAGAACAGGGGCTTGGTGTATTCGCGGATGCCTTCGATGTCGAAGTCCTCCAGATTCTGCGAGGCGAGAATGACGGCGCTGTCCTTCTTTCTCACACGCTTCATGAAATTCCGGATGTACTCTATCGCCGTCAGGTTTGTGAGGAATAAATACAGCTCGTCGATGGAGGCGGCCGTGTTTCCGGCAGTCAGCAGCTCGTTGCTCATAAAGGACAGCACGTTGAACAGCAGGGCGTTGCGGATGTTCTTCGACGCCTGCAGCAGCCCCTTGACGCCGAAGGTCACGAAGCTGCCGCTGGTGATGTTGGTGTGCCCGTTGAAAAAATTGGACTCCGCGCCCTTGCACAGGGAGTGGAGTCCAAGGCAGATTTCCCGCAGCGTGTCGGCGGTGTAGAGCTGGCGGCGGCTCTCGTCGAAGGCTTTGTACTCGGCCTCCACCAGCTCGTACAGGTCGGACAGGATGGGGTAATCCGCGGGCTTCAGCCGGTCGAAATTGCTCCGGTCGGTGATGCCCCATTTGTCGTAGAGCTTGCCCAGCATGATCTCAATAGTGTCGATCTGCCGGTCGTCAAAGTCCTTGTAGCAGCGGAAAAAGTCTTTGAGAAAGCTGATGTGCTGGCTGAGTTTGGAGGTCTGCCGGAACGCCTGGGGTGCACCGGTGTCCCCGGGGTCGCCGGATATATCCCATGTTTTCGGCTCCAGCACATTGATGATGTATTTGCCGGACATGAGGTCTATGAAGCAGCCGCCGAGGTTTACCGTCAGTTCCTCGTATTCCATTTCAGGGTCTAAAGCCAGCACATGCATGCCGGACTCCCGCAGATTGGTGAGGATAAGTTTCAATAGGTAGCTTTTGCCCTGGCCGGAATTGCCCAGGATCAGGATGTTGGCGTTGGTCTTGTCGTCGGCCCGCTTGTTGAAATCCACAAGGATGTTGCTGCCGAATTTGTCCCTGCCGAGGTAAAACCCGCGCTCGTCGGTTTTGCCGCTGTAGTTGAAGGGATAGAGGTTGGCCACTGACGACGCCGGCAGCACACGCTCAAACTGGTCGCCGAACACGTTCCAGCCGGAAGGCATTGCGCAAATAAATCCCTGCTTCTGGCGGAGCAGGAGCCGGTCCACATTGAGCTTGCTCCGTATGAGTTCTGTCAGCACCTCGGTCTGCAGCAGCTTGAGCTGGTCGGGGTCGTGGGCGGACAGTTCGATATATACGGCGGCGTGGAGCAGCGGTTCCTTGTTCCGGTGCATGGAAGCCACGATATTGGCCACGTCCTGCAGGTTGCTCTCGGCGGCGACGGTCTGCTGCAGGTCGTTGGTGTTGCTTCGCTTCATGCGGTTTTTATTGGCGGCGTTGGATATGATTTTTCTTTCCTCCACCGGTGTGACATGGCGGGTATAGATGCGCAGGGTGACGCCGTCCTTCTCGCCCAGGTGGCGCAGGATGGCCTGTTCCTCCGTGGCTGTCGGGTACTCCCGAAGCGCCCACACGCAGCGGTAGGTATTGCCGCAAATGAAGTGGTCGGTATAGAATTTAACGACCGATGGCGCGATCATGTCAAGGAATTCCTGTACGCGGACATCCTCCCGCGACATTGCAGGCGCGGCTTTGTTGCTTTTCGGCATTGTATCATCTCCTTCAAATGAGTAAAAAATGAATAAAAAAAGACCCGCCTGAATTATAAGGCAAGCCTCTCGCGAATATCCCGTATGGCTATGGGAGTTATATGATTTTCAACATTTTCAGCAGCCTGCAGCAGTCTATTATTCCTCTCAGATAGACGTAGTCAAGCTCGTCGCTGGCGAGGCTGTCTTTTTCCTCCATGTAGCTTTCGATTGCCTGTCTGTTTCCCTCGCTGAGCTGGGAGAGAATATCCCTTAGTTTCATGCTAAGCTCCCTGACCCGCTCATACCGGTCCTGGTTTTCCTTTTCGCCGCGCCGGAACTCTGAAAGCGCCCTTTCCCGCAATTCCGTGATAAACGCGTCCAGGATTTCATCTTGTATGACCGCCATCTTTATCACCTCAGCACACACAATAAACGAAGACGCGGCGGAAGTCTATATGCAAAATGGACAAAGAACGGCTTAATCTTCAGTCGCCCAGAATAATCCACCGTTCCCCGTCGAAATCCTCAAATTTTTCGGTGGTCACGTTTTGCTCGAAATAGACCGCCAGCAGCCGCTTGATATCCTCTTTTCCGGCCCGTTTGACAGAGAATCCCTGCTCCCGCAGGGTTTTCTCAATGCGGTTTAAGTAGGGGAACACCTCGCTCTCTTTTTCATCGCGCAGCCGGATGATGATGAGAAATTCCCTCGCGGTCGCCATCTGCACCTGGATGCGGTCGAGGAAGGTTAGGTCCGCTTCCAGCAGCTTGCGGACGGCCGGATTGTCCTCCTGTTCCACGCGGCTCCGCAGGAACCGCTTGTTGTCCTCAAAGTTCTCACGGGAATTCAGGCAGCACATCTCAATCTCCGCCATGCCCTTCAGCACGGTCATCAAGGCGTAGATCCGCGCCGAGATGCTGGCTTCGGACAATACAGAAATGTTGCTGGGCTTGATGATAAAATATACCAGCTCGCCGTGGCCGTAGGTCTGCAGGCTGTAGTCGGTGATGGCTCTGGTGTTGATGAGCTGCCGCGTGGCCTGCCTTTGCTTCTGCTCTTTTTTTTCTTTTCTGCTCATTTGCCCACCCGCTTTCCGTCCGGTTCCCAATGGTCGCCGGATTGCAGCCGCCATTCGTAGAACTGCTGCCCGGTCAGGAAAAAGGCGCAGGCATAGCGGATAAAGTCAAGGATGCTGGTGTCGTCAAATCGAATGGTCAAAAAGGCGTAGAGAGCCGTCGCCACGATGGGAAGCAAAAAGCCAAGCTGCGCCAGTGCGAAAACAGAGATAAGGCAACCGATACCGATCACGCCGATGTCCCGGAGCTGCCACAGCCACAGCACCGCCTTGGATTTCAAATTGTCGGGGTAAATATACACTTTTCAGCCCTCCTTATAATTTCATACTCATGCTGGGAGCGGGCGCGTCCTCCGGCTCCTGTTCCATTGGCCTGGGATAATAGGAAACGTTGGCCGTCCCGATATTCTTCATAAGCGCTTCGGCCTTGGCCGCCGCTTCCTCATAAGTGTCGAAGGTTATGGGCTTTCCGTCCGATTTGAGCCAGGCTTCCGCCGCGCCGCAGACGGAGGCCGCGCTTCTTTTCGCCCATATTCCGTATTTTTTCATATCCTTCACTCCTGTCATTTCAATTTCGCCGATGTGTTTAATCGGGACGCCGAGCCTTTCGGCCTCCGCGATCTCACGCCGCATGCCCTCGGATATCCGGCCGCCGAAGACCCACAGTTCGGAGCATAAGGCAAGGAGCTGCAGCCCCTTTTTGATCCCCAGCTCCCGTTCTTCCGGATTCGCTTCGCAGAGGAATCTCGGCATCAGCAAATGGGGAGCCAGAGGGATAACGCCGTGTTCCGCGGCGTAGCGGCAGTATTTTATTGCCATCCGGGTGTTGTATTCGATATCTCCGGCATAGGGCGAGGCAATATAGACCAGCTTCTTATCCGTCATTTCGCCGCCACCGCCCTTACCACCGTCCTTGTCATGTTGAACGCTGTTTGGGCGGCGTACACGGTGCTCATCAGATTGCCCCTGGTGGAGGTGTCCAGCCCGAATTGCCCCGCGATCCTTGGCACCTCCGAGGCCGCCAGCATCAGGCCGAGGCCTAAAAGCATGCTGCTGTTGAACACCATGAGCCCCGCGATGAGAATGGTGGACTGCAAAAACGCGGTGAGGCACAAGCCCACCACCTGCTTGCACCAGCTTACGAAGCCGTCAATGTAGCCGCGGGGAACGCTGAACATGTACAGGCTCCCCACGGCGATCTGGATCAGCAGAATGCCGCCGCGTTTCAGATTGGCAAAGAACACCTTGATCACCGCGTAGCCCATGAGGATGACGCAGAATAGCCCCATGATGGGGTTGAATCCGAAGCCGCCGACATTGGCGAGGGCGGCAAGCGTCATGGCGCTGATCCCGCCGTTGGCAAGACCGGTGATGCCCGATGTAAAGCTGCCCTGCAGGGTTATCGCCAGCTTGTATAACTCCACCGGGACAACGGTAAACAGTCCGACCGCCATAAATCCCTTAAAGGCGTTAAGAGCTGCGTCTTTGACGCTGCCGCGTCCGGACTGGTATTCAATGGCGCACTCGAAGGCGGAGACCACCAGCCCCGTCACATAAAGCGCCCACGCGAGATAAGAGAAGAACAGCACGACAGCCTGCACCCAGCTCATCTCAAACAACTCGGCGCCCATGTTGCCCATCATGGAGAAAAACTCACCGAGAAATCCAACAATCTGCGCATATATCCAGTCCATGATCTGTCCCAGCACAAGGTCGGCGGCAAAATCCCATATAAACATTGGGCGTGTCACTCCTTTCCCGAAAAGCGGAGAGCCTGCTTTTACACAGGCTCCCGCGCATCATTTTACAGTTGTCACATGCCAAGGATGCTCCAGATGTATAAGGGGGCCGTTAACATAAACACAAGGGTTGCGAACAGGATCGCCGGCGCCGCCCATTCAAACTGCCCGTGTTTGCGGTAGTCGAAGTACGCCATCCCCAGTTTGGCGAAGAAAAACACGGCCAGGATCAGGTCGATGGCGGGGAACACCACCTTGTTGACCACGGTTTTGATCTGCGCGGACGCGTCTTTCCACGTCCCTTCAATCGCCCCTGCCACATCGCCGGTGGGATCGGCATAGGCGGTCACGCAGAATATGCCTGTCAGGACAAGGATAAGGCAAAAGACAAGCAGAAGCTTCTTGGTTTTTTTCATGGTTTTTCCACCTTTCATCCTTTATTGCTGAAAAAGAAAAAACCGCAAAGCTGTTTTTGCCCTGCGGTCCATTCTTTTTCTGATGATATTTTTAAGGCTTGACCGGCGCGATATGCCAGTCGCTCCAGAGGTTCCCGCTGATGGTCACCGAGTCGGCGAGGTTCATGCTGAGCATCCCCTGGGGCGTCCAGCAGTCCATCAGGTAGGTGTAGGGGGTATAGCTTCCGTCCGGCATCCAGATGGGCGTGAAGTGGGTGCGCCGGTTATAGGTTGAATATCTGTTCCTGGCAAACTCAAACTGGGTGCCGAGGCCGCCACCGGTCCTCTCCAGCAGGCGCCAGTAGGACTGATACCGGAATTCGGGGAAATAGGTGACGGCGGTCTGCGCGGCCGTCACCGCCGAGGATTGGTTGGTGCTGACATTTGCAGTGACGGTCTGATTGATTCCATACCCGCTTTTCATGGTTTTGCCCGAAGCAGTAGGATTTTTCGCATCCGGAACGACGCTCATGGAGGCCGAAAGGCTTGCGGTGTAAGTGTTCCAGTCGAACTCCCACCAGCCGTGATCACACCAGTACCCCGAATCCTCGCCGGTGGAGTGCCACACCCAATACGCGTGCCACCAGGGACGCCAGACGCCCCATGTGGCGGAGGTTTTCTGCGGGTTGTTCGGAACGGCCGGTTGGGTATAGGAGTCGTTGCGGTCGTCGGCGACGGGGTTTGGCGGCTCATGTCCCGACAGGTCCACAATATTGGCGGTGATGGTACCCTGGCTCGCCCTGCCCCTGCCTGTGACGGACACATGGATGGTCATGGTCTGCGGCGTGGAGGGTGTCGTCCAGCGCACCCACACAAGCTGGCTGTCGCTTTCGGGATAATATATGTTATTCACCGTGTAGGTTTGGCCGCCGATGGTAAAGCGCGCCGTCACGGGATGGTCGGGATCGGCCTGGCCTCCGCTGACCGTAACCGAGGTGATGACCTGTGTGTTGACACGGTAGGTGTAGTCATAACCGCTCACCTGGGGAGGCTCCGCCTCGCTGAACCGTATGATGCCAAGGCCAAGGGAAGAAATGATATCCGCGTTGGAGGCGGCGGCCGTCCGGGAGCCGGACCATGCCGGATAGCCGAGGTCGGGCGTTTCGAGGAACATCGCCAGCGGCAGGTTCTTGTGCGAAAGAGACACCATCTTGCTGCGCAGCCCGCCGTCAAGCTGCTGGTCGTAGAGGGCCGCCTCGGTTGCGGTCACGGCGATCCTTACGCCCTGGAAGGTCATGTAGGCGACGGGTTCCAGCAGGATTTTATAGTCGCCGCTGATAAGGGTGTCGTAATTGAAACCGGTAACATCGGCAATCCGCATCAGTGTATATTCCGAACAGAAATATCTTTTTATATCATCAATGTTGGCATTACCGCTGCCGGAGCTGATAATTCTCGGAACCGCTTGCGCCGGATTGACATAGGTGTACTGCTGCATGCTGGGCGTCAGGGAAAAACCATTTGTGTAGGATATTTTGCTCACCTTTCCGAAGTGCGCCTGTATGTTGTCGGGATGCTTGTTGGTAAAATCAACGGGAATGGTAACCACCGCGTGATCACTGGCTCTGACCACCGTGATCCGCACTCCCTCGTCGCCGGGACTCCAGAAGTTTTCGCTGGTGCCGCTGCCCATGCTGCCGCTTCCATTGTCTATGTTTCCTTCGCCCTCGGCATAGGCGGTTAGGGGAAGCAGGGCGGTCAGCAGCAGGACCAGCACAATAAAAATGCTGAGTGTACGTTTCATAGAGACCTCCTTGAAATCGAGTAGGAGGCGGGGTTTCCCCGCCGTCCTCTCACACCACCGTACGTACGGTTCCGTATACGGCGGTTCGCCAAGTGTTACGAACTTCAAGATATCGGTCTATGAGGCTGACAAGTCCAAGCTTTTGCCAATAGTCCTTGGTGAGGACAGAGTTCAAGAGCAGGGATGCAGCCCATGGGCCTTTTCTTGTGTTTGAATAGGCTAATGCCATCCATTCCGGCGCACCGTGCGCCCGGAATTCTCTTATCCTCGTTCTCACCCTTTTCCATTGCTTCCACACGCACATCCGCAGACGATGGCGTATCCATTCGTCCATCTCTGATAGTATTTGCTTGGCATCTGCCAAAGCGTAATACCCCACCCAGCCCATTAAATAGCGGGATAACCGTTTAACCCGTTCCTCCAGGGGAATTGGGTAGTTTCGTTGGGTAAGTTCCCGAATTTTGTCTTTTAACCGTTCAATGGTCTTAGGAGCAAGACGGATGCCTATTTGTTTACCCGTGTAGAAGCTGAATCCTAGAAACTTGCGTTTCCATGGGCGGTCTACGGCACTTTTCTCAAGGTTGACTTTTAACTTCAGTTTGCCTTCCAAGTATTTCGTTATACTTTTCATGACCCGTTCGCCGGACCGGAAACTCTTAACGTAGATGTTGCAATCGTCCGCGTAGCGGACGAACTTGTGCCCTCTTCGTGTAAGTTCCTTGTCAAAGTCGTCCAGCATGATGTTTGCAAGAAGCGGACTTAATGGGCCGCCTTGCGGAGTGCCTTCTTCTGACCTGACTACTACGCCGTTCAGGAGCACACCTGACTCTAGGTATGCTCGGATTAGTTTGAGGACGCGTTTGTCTTTAACCTTCCTGGCAACTTTGGCCATGAGAATGTCATGATTGACTCGGTCAAAGAACTTGGACAGGTCAGTATCAACCACTACTCTATATCCTTGCTGGATGTATTCCCTGGCCTGACGAACTGCGTCATGCCCCCTCTTTCCCGGCCTAAATCCATAGCTGTATGGTGAAAAGTCCGGGTCAAAGATTGGGGTTAGTACTTGGGTTAGTGCCTGCTGGATGAGACGGTCTAGGACGGTAGGGATGCCTAATTCCCTTGTCCCGCCTGTGGGTTTGGGTATTTCGACCCGCCGGACTGGACTCGGTTTATAGGTTCCCTTTAGAAGTGCTTCTATGGTGTTTCCCCAGTTCTCTTTGACATATTGCCGGAGGTCTTTTACCGTCATGCCATCGATTCCCGGTGCACCTTTGTTAGCCTCTATCCGTCGCAGAGCCTGAAGCATGTTTTCTCGCTCCAGCATCTTTTCCAGCAGTCCGATTCTTTCGTTCGGGGTTGCTCCTCTGGTTTGCGCCGTCTCAAAACTCGGCCCTTGACCTGTGGCCCCCTGTGTATTCACCACTTCCTGCCCCAGGAAGGCTTCTTGCGAAGTATTCTGCTGTCTACGCTTTGAGTTCGAGCTTGCCAAATTCCATCCCTCACTTAACGTTCGGGCCTTCGCTTCCGTTAGCTACCGGAAGTTTACTATGCCCTCTGCTGACTTCTGCCACCCCAACCACGCCTTCCGACGCGGGTTACGAAGTTACTTCGTCAGTGGCAGATCTCCCCGGGTAAGAGCGCTGTCTTTCCCTCCATCTACCCGCCACATTTACTCTCGGCAGCCTTTGGTAGCAAGGACTTTGCTTTGTATGGCAAGCTCATCCAACTGCCGCTAGCCTCTTATGTGGTTTCTGTTCGTCGGGCCGGAGGTTTGCCGCCGACTTCCTTCAGATTCCACCTCACGGTGGACACCCTTGTCTTAAGCTACGGCTACTGCTACCTTCACCGTTCGGGACTTTCACCTTATAGACAGCGCCCATGCCGGGCGCACCATCAAAAAACGCGGCATTTCTGCCGCGTTCCCTGGAATGTTTTATTCTATTGTCGGGGGCTAATCCATCGTTCCAACCTGTTTGTTGATATCACCGTCACCGTCTACTTTTGTGCCTGAGCCGCCTGTTTCAGTTACCCAGCCGAAGCCGGGGAGATAAACCTTGCCGTCTTTTCTCTCGCCGCCCTTTGGTTCACCGGTTTGCGTGGCATCCGGTTTCTGCACATTGTTGTGGTCCGTGGCTTGCACATTGTCAACCTTTTCCCCGCTCGGTTTTCGGGTCGGGTCGGTCTTCTGGCTTTCCGTCGGCTCCGGCGGTTTGGTCACTTCCGGCTGCAGGTTTTGCACCGGCTGGTCGGTCTGAGGCGCCGTGTTATCGGCTGGCGCCGCAGTCGGCTCGCTGGCCGGGACGACCACTTCTTTTTCTCCCGCCTTGCCGCCTATATCCGCGCTTGGGTTGACCTCGACCGTGGCAATGGACGCCGGAGCGTTCCCGCCGTCCGGCGGCGTTTCCGTTTTAAATTGAGAGGATATCGCTATAACCAGCGCCACGCATACAATGCCAAGCCCGGCGATGGTCAGACGTTTCTTTGTCTTGTCCTGTATATTCCTCATAAGAATTGCCTCCTTGTCGGTTTTTCGATAGCTCTTTATAGTCCACACCCTACCACAGAAGTTTCGGGAAGTCTATCGTATTTGCGAAAAAGTCAAAATACAGACATATATTTTGCCCGCACCCGGAGATTGATCCCCATGGGCGGCAGTATCTTGCCTCCGAAGGATACCGGAACCTCCTGCCGGATCGCCGCGTCGACCAGGAAGCCCTGCACGCCGGCGGGATCGGAGGGAGCCAGCGGCGCGTTCCGGATGTCCACCGACAGGCCGGAGAGCTTGTATTCCACACTCTCGCCCGCATACTTCACATGGTACCCGCCGCTTTTTTGCAGGCCCAGAGTTTTGTCAAGATACGCGTAAATATCGCCGTAGTCGACGCTGTCCTCCCAGGAGGCGCCCACTAGCTGGTAGCCCCCGGCGTAGCCCTCCCGCACGCCGTGATAGATGTCGTCATAGTTGTCGTTCACTGTCGAAACAACGGCGGACTGCACCGCGTCCCGAACACCCTGCGCGATCATTATCAGCCGCATGTATTCGGATACGCCGCACAAAATCATCGCCAGAACCAGGGCCACGGCGACAATCAGGGGGAATGACGATCCCTTTTTATTCCTTATTATACCATATATTTCCCTTATTTTCACTTCCAGTACACCTCGCTTTTCCCCGTGGCTTTTGCCGTCAGCGTAATGGGAAAGGAGCCGAAACCGCCAAAGAGGCCGATATCTCTCCGCAGGGTAACGGTCACCGTGAATTCCTGGTTGAGCTGGATTTTGCCTGTCTTTGACCAGGTGACGACGGGATCAAGTCCTGTTTTTTCCCGCAGCACCTGCTCCCGCAGGCTGGTTTCACTGCCCACCCGGCCCGCGATCTCCGCCTCCCGGCACAGCTCCGCGGCAAAGGTGTCCAGCTGGCTTTTGGCAATGTAGACAGGAAGCACCTTGACGGCCAGGGCGACGACCAGCATGGTGCAGAGCACCAGCACAGCCACATCGATGTATCCTTCCCCGCGGCTATCGCGCAGCTTTGTTAACACATCCGCACCCCCTGCTCCTGTCCGGGTACGAGGAAAGCCTCGTCCAGCTCGTAGTCCTGTTCCGCGTCCTTTCTGTCGGCAAGCGTCCAGAGGACATGCTCCATGTCCCCGTCCAAAACCGAGCCGCGCTCCTTTCGCCACTGGTCCCGCACCACCTCCAGCGGGTTTTGAAAGCGCAGCAGGTATTCCAGATAATCCGCGTTGTACCCGCCGTCTTTCAGTTCCCTGTAGACCAGCCTGGCAGTGGCGATTTCCTCGACTCTTTCAATCAGCGCGGAGCTGTCCATGCCTTGCAGACTGGCCATATACGCCAGGTAGCTGGCGTCGAGTTTTTCCCGAAACAGCTCCTTTATTTTCTCAATCCTTTTCATTGCGTTCTCCTTTCCTGGTATAGATTTAAAGCCCACCTTCAGAACATGGCGTTCAGAGACTTTACGATCTCATAGGCGATGACCGCCAGATAGGTGAACAGAAAGCACATCAGCATGATGAAAGAGAACACCCGGATTTTGGACGGTATCTTCTGCGCCTGGCCCTTGAGCCGCTGCAGCTCCAGGGCCTTGAAGTCATGGGCCAGCATTTGGAAATAGACGGCGCTGTCGTCCCCCCGCAGGACGCCGATCAGTCCCCTGACTACGTCCGAGAGCATGGGGGAATTGAGCCTTGCCTCGAACCGGGTGAGGGCCGCCTCGTAGGAGGAGGAGCGCATGTCCGCCGTCACAATGTCCAGCTCGCGGGCGAAGGCCTCCCCTGCGTTTTTCTTGTAGTTCTCCATCATCGCCAGCACGTCGCGGCTGCTTTTCAGCGTCTGTTCGACGGTGGCCACAAACCTCGGCAGTTCCCTTTCGATCCGCTCCCGCTTTTCCCGCAGCTGCTCGTCCGCTTTTCGGGTTTCCTTGAAGTAGACCAGCACCGCCAGGAACACCAGCGCCGGCGAGAGCGGCGGAAGCAGGAGCAGGCAGGGAATGGCGCTAAGAAGGATCATCCCCGCCTTGACCATGGCGTATGCGGCGTAGACCTCCGGCGTTACGCCGATGCCCGCCGCCTTGAGAATGTTATTCATGCGGTTCTTTTTGTACTCATCCATGGGGATGTGTTTCGAGAGCCTGACCGCAAGGGACATGAGCCACGTTTCCATGGTTTTGGCGGCCTTTTTGTCCCGCCTGCCGGCGCTGAGCATGGCCCTGGCCGCGCCGAGGGTGGGCAGCTTCAGCGCGTCGGCCAGGATCAAAAACAGCCCCGCCGCGAGCAGGGCTGCGAATAAAAACAGTAATGTCGGCATATTTCGCTACCTCCTGTACTCAATGGGCTTGGTCAGCCGGATGACGAAGGCCGCGCTGATGAAAACGGCCGCCGCACAGACCGCCAGGACGAGCTGCCCCACGGTAGTGTGCATCAGCGTGTCATACCAGCCTTTATTGAGGAAATACATCACGGGGACGTTGCCCATCACCAGGATCACCATGATGATGAATTCCTTGCGCGGTTCAAACACCAGGTATTCCAGTTCGGCGTTGACAATCCGCATGTCCGACAGCTTGCCGACGATGGGCGTCAGGGTGGTCTTGAGGCTCCGGTCGTACTGGCAGGCGGCGATGGCGTCGCACCATTCGTGGAACACCTCGTTTTCGATCCGGGGCTTCATTGCTTTGAGCGCCGCGTTCACATCGGGGTTGATGAGCTTGATTTGAGTGAGGAATTGGGCGAACACGCCGCGCACCGGCGGGTTCAGGTAGTGAATGTTTTCCTCCACCGCCGTCAGGATGTCCTCATTGCGCAGATAGGCCGTGGTGATGATGCTCAAAGCCGTTTCCAGCTCCGCCGCGATGTTTTTCCTGTAGTGGGCCGCCGTCAGCCTGACATACCAGAAGGGTAAAAACATCAGGCCCAGCGCCAGGACGGGGATGAGGAACACGTTTTGCAGAAGGATGGCGATACTTGCGCCGGCGGCGAACAACAAAAGCGAAGACGCGCAGATCAGCGGGAAGCGGCCGCTTCGTCCGGTGAGGGCGAGGATATCCTGGGCCTCCAGGATTTCCCGGCGCAGGAAGGACGGTTTTTTACGCTTAACGGCCTCATTGATCTCATCCCGGATGCCCCTGGGGCGCCTGGTTAGAAAGGCGAACAGGCCGCCGGTGAATTCGGCGGGCGACAGCCCAAGCAGAATAAAGGCGCCAGCAATCAGGCCGACGCAGGCCATGAGTTGAAGCGTGATCATCCGGCCAGACCTCCTTTCGTGATTTGCGCCAGCACCTCCTGGGGCATGCCGTTTTCCAGGAAGCGCTTTTGCAGGCTTGGGGAAATGCCCATAACCTGCCGGTGCTGTCCCTTAATGATGAATTTGCCGTCCTCCACGCGGTTTTCCGCAATCTGGAACTGGAACAGGGTACGGAAGTTCCGCTGTCCGTCGGGCAGGATTTCGCATTCCATGATCTCCATCATCCGGCGCTTTTTATCCTCAAGCTGCTTGGTAAACACCACGATGGGAAACGCCTCGGTGACAAGGGACATGAGGGTGTCGTCCGCCATGTCGTATTTGCGCTTGCAGAGGGTGACCATCCTGCGCCAGGTGGCTTCGCAGCTGTTGGAGTGGATGGTGGTCAGCACGGTGTGGCCGGTTCTGGCCGCCTCCTGGGCGGCGTAGGCTTCCGACGAGCGCATCTCGCCCACGCAGATGACTTCGGGATTAAAGCGCAGCGCCATGTCCAGCAGCATGTCCTGGTCGATGTTCTGCTTCTCGTTTTCGCTGCTGCGGGTCAGGGTATGGATGACGCTGTTTACTATCTTGCCGTCTCTTTTCCGTACCAGCGCCAGCTCGCGGGAGCCGTTTTCTATGGTAAAGATGCGCTTGCTGTCCGGTATGGTGGTCAAAAGCCAGCCTGCCACGGTGGTCTTTCCAGAGGAAGTAGCGCCGGCCACGCACACCGAAATGCCATAGCGCAGGCACTCTGCGAGGAAGTCCAGCATCTCGGCCGTCGCTGTGCCGCCGTTGATAAAATCCTCTTTTTTGAGACTTTGCGGATTGACAATCCGGATGGAAGCGCAAACACCCACGTCCTCGTCCACCAGGGGCGTTTTCAGCACGGCGATGCGAATGTTCTTGGAAAGATGCCCCAAGATGGCGGGGCTAGCGTTGTCCAGCACCATGCCCGACACGTGGAGCATTCTCCGGATCACGTTGACGGCGTGTTCGGGGGACTCAAAGTGTTCGTCCAATTTGACCGTGGAGCCGTTGCCGTACTGGACCTCGATGTCGTTCCAGGCGTTGATGTCGATTTCCTCGATGCCCGTGCCGAAGATGTATTTGGTGAGGAAGGAAAACTCGGCCATCTCGGTATAGAGGGCGTCCACAAGCTGCTCCTCGGTCATGCCGCTTACGGCGATGCGCCCATCCTGGATGTATTTGGCGATGTACCGCTTGACATTGGTTTTGACTTCGTCCCCGCCGCCGTCAATAATGAGGGTGGAATACTTCGAAGAGATGTACTCCTGCACCTCGCGCAAAACACTTCCAAAATCCCTGGAGCTGTCGTCGGGCGCAAAGAACAAATTGCGGCTGCCGGCCAAGTTCACGGGCCGGACAATTTGCGGCGCTTCCGCCAGGGGAGCGCCCGGATTCTTTATTTGCGGGTTTTCACGGCCTTTTTGCCGGTGCTTTTTGCTCATACGCCGAACACCTCCCTGCTGATTTTTTCAATCTCTTTGCGGAAACCGCGGCTTTCCTTGAGCGTCAGGTCCCGGAACAGATCCCCGGCCAGGGCCTGGCTCTCCAGCTCGCCGGAGTGGGGTATTTTGAACGCCACGTTGCCCAGCACCTGCTCGATGTGTTCGCTGGCCTCATGGGGCTTTACGTTGCTGGCCACCCTGTACTGCTTGTCGGCGTCCCATTTGTTGTCCCGCAAAAGGGGAAGCTGGCTCGACAGGTAGCTGACGGATTTCAGGTCGCAGTTCACCAGCCGCAGCAGATCGGAAGCTTCCTTCAAGGCAACGGCGGAGAGGATATCTGTTGCGATGGCGCTGCCGCAGTCAATGATGACATAGGGCGCGATATTCCGCAGATGGTCGATCAGCTCTGTTGCCAATTCGGCACTATAGGGAGGATAGGTGAACACATTCTCCCCCTTGAGCATGCCGATCAGGAGCAGATGGCGATACCGTTTGTGGGTGACGCAGTTCTGTTTGACGAGGGTGTCCGTCACATGGGCAGCCGCCAGGATGCTGCCCAGGGACTTCTCGCATTCCAGGTCGGAGGGCGGGCAGACGCAGGGCAGCATGGGGGCGGTCATATCGCACAGGAGCAGCGCCACATTGCGCTTTTTGTCCGCCAGGTGCTTGGCCAGCTTGACGCTGACGGTTGTTTTCCCCGATCCGGGGCTGCCCCACACGGCCAGCACCTGCGTATCCTTTTCCACCGCCGGACCCTCCGGCTGGTTGCCGGTGTCTCTGGAAAAAAGACTTCCTTCCATAAAGTTGAGCATGGTTATTCGCCCTCGCTTTCCGGTGAGAATTTATCTGTCGGCGGAGCGGCCCCGGTGTTTTCTTTCGTTGCGTCCCCCGCCGGAGCGGGATACAGGGCTTTAAGCGCCTTGTCCTGGGCTTCGATAAACTTCGCGGCATTTTCCTTGCTCCCCCGGTACACCAGGGACAGGTGCAGCTTTCCGTCCGCCTCCAGCCCGGCGAGGATGGTGGACTGCTCCGGAGACACCAGCAGGGTGACGGTGGCCGGAAGCTGCTTTTCGTCCTCTTTTTTCAACCCCTGGCCTGTGTCGGTGTCGTAGCCGCTGCTGGCGGTGACGCCGATGACCTCCACATATTTCAGCTCCGGGGGAATGACGGTGGCTCCCATCTTCCTGTAATCCGGCGCGATGACCGAGACGATGTCGCCGGAGATCAGCTTGCCGGACAGGCCGTTGCTGAAGCTCTTGATGGTGACCGACATGGCTTGCTTTTCCCCGGTGAGATTGTACAGGTAGGTGTTTTCCGCCGCGGGCGAGTCGGTCAGCTTGGTGTTTAAGATATAGTCGCCCGGCGCCATGTCCGCCGCCGCATATTTGCCCAGGGCGACGTCAAGGCTTCTGACCACGTTGTCGGGCAGGTTGTAGCTGCCGACCTCCACGGTTTTCACCATGTCCCTGGTGATTTGCTCCCCGGCTTTGATGTCCCTGGCGACGCGGACGATGTCCGTCTTTTTTGAAATGCCGGAATTGAAAAGCGGAGTGACCGCAAAGCAGATGAAAAGCGACAGCGCGATGCAGACCACGCCGAGAACGGTCCTGTTTCTTAAAAAGCTCATAGTGTGATTCCTCCTTGGAATATGAAATACGCGGCTATACAGCCGGCGGACAGAAAGGGCGCGAGGGGGAACGCCCTGGGGCAGTCCCTCTTGCGCAGCCTTTGCACCATAAAGCAACCGGCATAAAAAAGAAGCATGGCGGCAAGTCCAATGACCATGGCCGCCATACCTCCCCTGAAGCCGAGGACAAAGCCCGCCGCCGCCATCAGCTTGATGTCGCCGCCGCCCATACCGCCCCAAACAAGGGCGGCAATCAGGAGCGGCAGGGCGGAAAGGCAGCCCAGCAGCTTTACCGGCGTAAAACAGATAAAGCCCGTCAGGGCGATTGCCAGGCAGATGGCGTCGGGGATGATCCTCTTTCTGACATCAATGAGGGACGCGGTCAAAAGCAGGACGATAAAAATGCCGCCCTTGAGCAGAAATAGCGGATTGCCCAGACCGCTGAAATCAGCCCCCATAGTTGAACATCTCCTGAATGCGCTGTTTGAGGGTGGGCAGCACCGTGTCGCCGAACAAGGTATACAGTCCGGCCAACAAAAGAGCGCCGATAACCACGGCGATTAATATGCGGATGGCCGAATCGACAAAATTCTCACCGCGTTCAGACCGCAGCAAAGCCTTTGCCAACAATGCTTTGCCGGTGATTTGATCCTTTACCTTGGTTGCAATTTTTCTCATGGCAATTTACCTCCAAAATTCATATTTTCGTTGAGATTTCCGCGCTATGGCGGGGATTTGCATCGTGTGAATCCGTATCGTGCACATCTTCCACAGGAAAAACGGGCAGGTTCTACATGCCGCCCATCCGCATGCCGAAATCCTGTTCCGGCGCTTCTTCCAAAACAGACGGCCCGTCCGCAATTTTTTGCTCAGGGGGCTTTTGTTCGGCCGGTTTTTCTTCCTGCTTTCTTCGCGGCAGTTTATAGGTAAAGGCGGGCGGAATGCCTTCAAGGTCTTTGCGCCTCTTTACCTTGTACCTGTCGTTGTCCTCTTTATACAGGTAGTACCAGTCTTCATCAAAGCTGTACACTCCCACCATGCCCGTGGCGTTTCCGGCCTTGTAAATCAGTTGATACTTGAAAAGAGGATTGGGATCGCGGACAACCCTGATCAGGTCAAGTTCCAATTCTTCCGTAATTACCACCTCCCCGCGCAGGCAATAAAAAAACACCGGTGGTTCATTCCGGTGTTTGGATGCCACCTGTGAGATTTTTATCCGGTTCTGTATTCCTCCGTTTCGTACACATGGAGAAAGCCCCGTGCCGCGGCCTCAACAATTCCGGAAGTTACAAGGGACACAAGCGTGCCGCCCTTGATTAAAAATCCGTCGCGCATCGTATAGTTTTCCGGGAGTTTTGCGTCGGAAGGCCGCGGGTAAGAGGTTTGACCGGTGTTGGCGTCTTTGGATAACAGGCTTTTTTCTTCGCTCATGGGCATCATCTCCGTAAATCTATAATTGGGGCATGATCTTGCTTTGCTTACCCCATCCGCATTCCGGGGGTCTGCTCCGGAGAAGCGAAAGAGGGGTCGCCCTGGGTCTGGTTCTGGCTCATGCTCAGTGCCTGCTGATAGGCAAGGATGACCGCGTCGTTGAGCTGCTGCCTGAATTCCTTGGTCACGGGGAAACAGATGTCCTTGTATTCCCCGTTCCCCGCCTTGTAGCTGGGCATGGCCACGAACAGGCCCTTGCCGCCGTCCATGATTTTAACGTTGCGGATGGCAAAGCAGTCGTTTAGGTTGACCGAGGCTATGGCGCGGATGGCGCCCTCCGGACGGATGGAGCCGATCTTCACATCCACTTTCATGGGCAGGGGCTGCTCCGCGCTTTCCAAAGGGGCGACCTGGGTGTTTTCCGTTTTCTTCATAATATTTTCCCTCCTGTCTGTTTGGTTTTTGGACGCAAAGAGACAGCCGCGCGGCTGTCTCTTTGCTACAGGGCCATGGTCTGGCCATATTGCTGCTCCTGTTCGGGAGACTGGAACGCAATCTCCTTAAAGCCGAAGCGGTCGACGTAGTGGAAGGAGCTGCCGTTTTGGTCGTACAGCTCGATTACGTCCGACATGGAAAGGCTATGGCCCTGATAGCCGGGCGGATGGTCAAGGTTGAATTTTTCATAGATGGCGTCGAGGTCATTGGTTTCAATCTGACCGTCGTAAACTACACGGTAGTTGTCCGGATTCGGCTCGCCGAAGCGCTCCAGCAGCTCATCGTAGCCGATGAATTTCATCATGACATCCACTTCCGGCTTGAGCTGGTGGATGCGGCAGTTTTTCAGGACCGGAGCGTTGCCGTCCGTATCAAGCCCGCCGCCGGCCAGCCGGTCGTACACGCCGTTTGTCCACTCAATTTCCAGGCCCTGCTTCATTGTGAGATAATCCTTTAATTCCTCGCAGCGAAACATGGGGTCGACGATTGCCCTGCCGTTTTCGATGTATCCCGCGGTGTTGCCGTAGAAGAGGACGCGGTGGTTTTTGATGCTGACGCCGTTCATTGAAGATCCCTCCTTTCATCAACGCGCTGTTCACACTATTCAAAGTAATACTTAACCGAATAGGTGATGTTGGACTTGTTGTACATGCAGGTATGGTTGGTATAGTAGTAGAACTCCAACTGGGTATAGACACCTGGAGCCAGCGTCCGACTGAAGGTGATGCCGTTGGTGGTCGTCTGGTAGTCCAGTTGATCCCATTGGCGGGTATTCTTGTTGTAGCCGCGCACCCGGCCATAATCGCTTCCGCTGTGGCCGCTGACCGGGGGAACTGTGAAGGTGTACTCGATGATGGTCGCGCCCTCAATGCCTTCCTCCAGGATGACGGATTCGGGACCCGTCAGGGTCATGCCGCCGCCATTGGTGGAATCGGCCACAAAGAATACGATGGCCGTCCAGGGGGATTCCGCCCCGACGGCGTCCACCGCTTTCACACGGACAGTATTTTTACCCAGCGGATATGTGGATGTTTGAGCCGGTCTGCCCTCCCACACGTAGGTGATGGCGTCTCCATCCGGGTCCGTGGAAGACGCGGTGATGGTGACGGGCGTGCCGGGCGGTACGCTGTTTCCATCCGGCGTCCTTGTGATGACCGGCGTGTTTGGCTCCGAGTTGGCAACGGTAAAGCTGATTGTTGTCCAGTCGGAATACAGGCCATAGGCGTCCTTTGCCCTGACCTTGACGGCGTAAGAGCCAACCGCGTAGTAGCCGTCCGCGCTCTGGCCGGAGTATTCATAGGTCACCGCGTCCCCGTCGGGGTCGGTGGCGGATACGGCAAAGTTGACAAGCAGCTTCCCGTCTTTGGCTGTTCTAGTCACCGTTGCGCTGGCGGTCGGCTTGTTCGGGGCGGTGTTGGTGACGGTGATGTTTTCGGAGTGCGTGAACGTCCTACCCACATCATTGGTGACGCTGGCGATCAGGGTGTAGGTTCCGGTGGCGCCGATGGATATGCCGCCCCCGCCGTTGGTGAGGGTTCCGATATAGCTTGCCGCACCGCCGTTCTTGGTCAGCGACCATGTGATGCTCTTGCCCTCCAGGCCGGAGACGTTCCCCATCGCAACAGTGAAGCTTGTGCCGACATGAACGGAGGATGGAATACTAAATGGGATTTGCGCAATAGGTTTTATAGCCGCGGTGTTGGAAGCAAACGTAAAGCTGCGGCCGTTTTCATCATTGGTGACAGCCGTAAACTTCACCGTGATGGTCTTGTCCGTGCTGATCCGCACCTCTCCGCCGCTATTGCCGAGGGTTCCGGCGGCGTACTGGGTGTAAGGCGCCAACGTGCCTCCGTCTATCGAGATGCGCCAGACCATGTTAAGTCCGGCCAGTTCATTGCCCGAAACTGTGACCGGAAGGGCTTCTCCGCTGTATGTTAGCTGCGGCAGGCTGATTTGCATGTCGGGTATGGGATAAACGGCAACGGCTTTGCTCTGGGAGAAGGTTCTGCCCAAGGCGTCGGTCAGGGTAACAGTCAGCACATAGCCGCCTTTTGCTTTAAAGGCAATATTGCCGCCCACGTTGGAAAGGCTGCCGCCGGCGTACTCGGCGTACGGTTTGCTGTCGCCGCCGTCTTTGGAAATAGACCATGAGGCGGTAAGGTTGTCAAGCTCGCTTCCGCTTACCGACACGGAGGCCGCTTCTCCCACATAGCCAACCTGCGGGAGATTTAACTCGATTTCCGGTATGGGATAGATGGTGATTGCCTCGCTTCTTGCAAAGCTCCTTCCCAGGGTGTCGGTCATGGTGACAGTGAGGAGATAACTGCCTTTGGCTTTAAAGGTAATGCTGCCGCCCTCGTTGGTCAGGCTGCCGCCAGCGTAATCGGTGTAAGCTTTAGCCTCACCGCCGTCTTTTGAGATTGTCCATGAAGCATTCAGGTTTTCAAGATCATTTCCGCTCACGGACACCGAAGTGGTTTCTCCCGCGTAGCCAACCTGCGGCAGCGTTAGCTGTATTTCCGGTATGGGGTAGACGGTAATGGCTTTGCTTTGGGAGAAGGCTCTGCCAAGTTCGTCCGTCATAGTGACGGTCAGCACATAGTCGCCCTTCGTTTTAAAGGTAACGCTTCCGCCCAGATTGGACAGATCTCCGCTGGCATAGTCCGTGTAAGGCTTGCTGTCTCCGCCGCTTGCCGATATGGTCCAGGCGGCGGCGAGGTTTTTCAAGTCGCTTCCGCTGACGGCCGCCGCGGCGGCTTCTCCCACATACGCGGTCTGCGGCAATGCCAACTGGATTTCAGGTATGGGATAGACCACGACAGAATCCGTATAGGAGAAGGTTCTGCCCAGGGCGTCGGTCATTGAAGCGGTCAGGGTATATTGACCCGCTTGGGTAAAACGGATTTTTCCTCCCTGCGCGTTGAGGGCGCCTTCCACACAGGCGTCAAAGGGTACGGCTATTCCATCCTTGGATACGCTCCATTCTACCGGCAGGACGCCAATATTGCCGCTGGTCCTTAAGTCGATTGTCCGGTCGGGATAGGTTGCCTCCGGCAAGCTGAACCGGATGTTCAGCACAGGATGCACCTCGGTCTTGCTCCCGTTTTCAAAGAGGAACACCCGCCCGGTGGCGTCTGTCGTTCTGGCTACCAGCTCGTAAACACCGGCGTGCTTGAAGCGGATTGTGCCCCCATCATTGTCCAATTTGCCGTCCACATAGGTGGCCCAATCCTGGAAGCCGTAGGTGTTGTCCACCAGCCACTCTACCGTCAGTCCATCCAGCTCGGCGGATGTGGTATCTACCTTGATATCACTGTCGGTGTGCGCTGTGGCCGGAAGCTGAAACGAAAGGCTTGGAACGGGATAAACGGTGACCGGCAAGGAGTAGCCGTAGGTTCTGCCTGCCGGATCGGTAAAGGCGGCGGCCAGGATATATTCGCCCTTATCCTTGAATCGGATGCTGCCGCCGTTGCTGGTCAATGTTCCCTCAACGTAGTCGCCAAGGGTGACCGGCGCGCCGTTCCTGGTCAGCGTCCAGACCGCTGTGGCGGCGTCGATGTTTTCAAAGCTGGCTTTTACAGTCACAACCTTGTCCGTGTGGGTTATTTCCGGCAGATAGAAACCGGCCGCCCCAACAGGATACACCGTGGTTTCCGACGTGGTTGCATACTCTCTGCCGGTGGCATCGGTAACCGTTGCGGTTAAAGCGTACACACCTTTTTCTTTGAACCGGATTGCGCCGCCGGCGTTCGTCAATTCTCCCTCAAGGTAATCGCCGATGGCTACTACCTCGCCGTTTCGGGTGAGACCCCAATTGATAGAGAGGCCGTCCATTTCAGACAGGGTTGTGATGAGGTCAATGGTTGTATCGGTGTGCGCTTTTTCGGGAAGGTCGAAGTCTACGCTTGCCACGGGATAGACCGTGATGGAGGAGGAATGGCTAAAGCTGCGCCCCGTATCGTCGGTAACGGTGGCTGTGATGCCATAGCCGCCTTTTTCCTTGAAGGTGATTGTACCGCCCTCGTTGGAGAGGTCGCCGTCGATAGCCGTGTCCCATGCCACAGCCTCGCCGTCTTTGGTGGCTGACCACACGATGTCGAGATTTCCAAGCCCGGTGGTGGCCACCTCGATAGAAACTGTTTTATCCGTGTGGGTGTGCTGCGGCAGCTCAAAGGCTATGCCCACCACCGGATAGACCTTGATACGCTGCGAGCAGCTTGTCGTTTTGCCATCGTAATTGGTGGCGGTGGCGGTCAGGGTATAGCTGCCGCTTTCCTTGAATACAATGGTGCCGCCCTCTTTATCCATGGAACCGGACACGGCTTCCGCAAGGTCAAGGGGCTGCGCGCTGCCGTCCGCGGCTTCTTTTGCGAGCGACCAGGCGAGCGTCTTGGCGTATTTAAGGACAGGCGTTACGGTGATGCTTGTATCGGTGTGCGCCGCGGCAGGCAGTTCAAATGCAACCTGTGCCCTGGGATAGCTGGCGGAGCCTCCGCCCGAACTGCCGGAGGGCGGTTTCTTTTCGCCCTCCTTTTCTGCCTCTTTTCTGATTTTTTCCAGTACTTCATCCTGCCGCACAAGCAATGTGAAGGCTTCGGCTCTTGTGGTTTTGCCCTCCGGACGGATGGTGTTGTCGGGATAGCCTTTGACCAGATCGTACCGGATTGCGATGTTGACATAGCCTTTGTCGGAGCTTTTGATGGCCTTGTCGTCCGCAAAGCCGGTGTTGTCCGTGGTCTGTTTTGCTTCTTCCCCCTTGCCGATTGCCCGCACCAGCATCCGGATGATTTCAATGCGGGTAATCGGTTCATCGGGTTTTAAGCCGCCGCCATAATCCGCCGGGTCGAGGATGCCCCGGTCTACAAGGGCCTCGATGTTTTTCTCCGACCAGTGGCCGGCAATGTCGTCAAAGGTGGGCGGTTCTCTCCCCGCTGCTGCCGTGTCCAGCTTGTGATTCCTGGCCAGCAGGGCGATAAATTCACCTCTGGTGATGGTGGCGTCCGGCCTGACCGTTCCGTCAGGGTAGCCCTTGATCACGCCTTTTTCCGCAAGCTCGATGATGGTCTGTTCCGCCCAATGTCCCTTGATGTCGGGGAACAGGACCGCCGCGGCGTATGCGCTGCCGCAGAGCAGCAAGGACAGAACAAGGGCAAGGACGCAGATTCTCCTGCCTTTCTGTTTCATGTGGTTTTCAATCCTTTCTGTTCGTTTTTTTTATGGATTCAAAAAGCCGGGGTCTCGCTTCGGGTCCCCCGGCTCCGTTCCATGCTTGCAACACTCCATCGTCTTTACAGGTTCATGCTCATGCCGCCCCGCGCTTGCTCTTTGCGGAATGCCTCGATGGTTTCCGGTAATGGATGGATGACCTCGCCCCGCACCATCTCGAACACACAGAAGCCGTCGCGGTCGCAGATCATCACCCGGTGCTGGTACTCCTTTTGCATCTCGATGTAGTCCTTGACCTCCTTTTCGCTGCAGAGCCACACGCCCGAGGCGTATCTGCTGTCCGGCAGAAAGCTGTACCCGCTGTACCTCGGCTCATGCTCCCGCGGGTCGAGAGCGCCTCTTGGCCGGATTTGCGAAAGGTGCAGCCTGGCGGAGTCGGGCAAAAGCTCCGGCTTCAGGATGCCAAGGACGTCGCCGCGGTTCCACCGCGCACGCTCGCCGTCGGCCAGGGAAACCGTGAAGATGGAACGGCCAATGGGGTTGGGGTTGCTGCCGTTGCCACCTTCGCAAAAGTACAGTTGATGCGCACCGTCCCGACGCTCCGGCGGCAGGGAGGACGGCTTCAATACGACGACCTTGCCCGCGATGGACATGGCATACCCGGTTTCGATGCAGTCCTCCTGGGTGAATGCGTTTTTAACCGTCATGTGAAAGCCTCCTTACTCTTTGCTGTTTTCTTCAAGGAGGGCGATGAGCCGCGCCGCGAGGGAGAGGAGGGTTTGCTTTTCCATGGTCTTGACGGCGGAGAACACATACGCCTCCACCGCCTGCGGGGACTGGTCGCCCACCTCGATGAGGTCAACCTTTTGGGCGGTGACGACCCCTTTTTGCACCGCCAGCTTTATAATGTCGCCGTGCTGCATCCCTGCGGCGGCGCGGAGCTGCCTGGGGATCAGGACGCGGCCTTTGTCGTCCAGCACCTTGTAAATACCTTTACCGGCCATCCGAAACACCTCCGCTTCTCATGACTTCCCGGACGGTGTCGGGATGGATGCCGAGATCATCGAACAGCTCCCGCAGCTCATCGGGCAGGCTGTCCAGCAGATCGGCCTGCAAAATGACGACCGTGCCCCTGGCGCAGACGATCTCCAGGTCGCTGTCCAAGGGAATCTCCGCCGCCTCCAGCAGTTCATGGGGCAGGGTGAGTTCCGCGTCCTCATCGTCCTTGAGAGCGGCGACGCCGTGCGGTGTCAAGACAAATTCTTTATAGGTGTTGTGGATGGAATCTGTGGAGCTGCTGATGTAGGCGAGCTTCACCGTGTCGCCGGGGACCAGTCCGATGTCCTTCAGGAGCTGGGCGGGGACAGTGAGCTGGCCCTGTCCGTCCACAACGCTTTGCATTTCAATCATTTTCATAAACTGTTTCCTCCTTGGCGCCCCATCACTGGGGCGTATTCAATTTTTTCGCATAGTCTTTTTCAGACCGCTATTCCGTGTCGTATAAGTCGTCCATCAGATCAAACAATCCTATCTGCGTGGGGATGTCCCGCATGCGCTCCGAGGTGTCGTAGTTGGAGATGAGTACTTCGGGGAATTCACAGCCGTTGTCATACCTTTGGGCCAGGTTGTTGATGCGGCTGACGGCTTCGATTTGATAGTCCTTGTACAGTTCCCGGATGTATTCGCAGTCGTTGTAGGACACCAGCCATTTGCCCTGGCAGCCGGCCAGCGTGTCCCGCAGCCGCGCGTGATCCTCCCTGCGGAATTCCACTGCGTAGTGACCTTCTGTTTCGAAGTACGGCGGGTCACAATAAAAAAAGGCGTTGTCCCTGTCGTACTGACGGATCAACGCCTCGAAGTCCTTGTTCTCGATCACCGTGTCTTTGAGCCTGCGGCTCCCCGACCAGATGAGGTGGAAGGTTTTGCGGATGTCGAAGGGCTGGCAGCCATAGGAAGTGCAGCCGCTGCCGTAGCTGTAGCGGATGAGCTTGAAGAAAGCGGCGGCCCGCTTGACGTCATTCATGACGGCGTTCTCCATGAGGATGGCCTTGATTTCCTCGAACTGCGGCCCGCTCAAGTTTTGCTGGGCCAGCTCCAGTTCCTCCCGCAGGTATTCGCTGGTGAATTCCTCCTTTTCAAGATATTTTTTCAGGACGTTGAATTCGTCCCTGCCGTTTAAGGGCAGGAAGTTCAACTCCTTGAGCAGGGCGAAAGGGCGCTCCTTGACGCAGCGGAACAGGTTGGCAAGGTCGGCGTTGAAGTCGTTGTAGACCTCCATGTCGGCACCGGGCGGCTTTCCGAACAGCACCCAGCCACCGCCGCCGAAGACCTCAACGTACCGTCCAAACTCCTTGGGCATCCGCTGGTAGATAAGGGAGCGCAAGGCCTTTTTCCCGCCGACCCAACTGATGATGCTGTTCAATCATCCATCACCTCCCCGGCCTGCCGGCCCGGTCCATCTCGGTGCGCAGGCAGGTTCCGTCCGTGTCCCAGCAGATAAAGCCGACGCCGGGATAAGGACAGCCTTTGCACCGGTTTAAGTCTTTGGGAAGGGGGACGGTATAGATTTTTCTTGGCGGCCCGTGGTCGCTGTTTTCTTTTTTCTGCTGTGGTTTTACATCTGTGTCCAAGGTTTTAGTCTCCTTTCCGGCAACAAAATAAGACGCCGCCTTTTCAGGTAGCGCCTTATGCTCATTTGCCTTTTCGATATATGTATAGGCGGCATGTCTTTCTACACACCGCCCATCTTAGGAATTTCATCCGGCTCATCTTCCACATATTCATATTCGCCGGTGCTTTCATTGTAGATATATCCTGCTTCGGCAATGTCTATATCGAGTATGCTTGCCGCCAGTTCAAGGGCTTCGGCAGAACCGCCCGCCGGGATATAACAGCTTAAGGTTTTGCCGCTTTTATACTCTGCCTTGCCGGTGTTATGCCCAAAGTCCTCGTCCGCCCATTTGTAGTCGAAACGGATATCCGGAAACATAGAGGACAGCTTTTTCATCAGATCGCTAACGCTGCTCCATGCGGTTAAGAATTTTACCGTGCAGCCGTCAAAATTGTCTGCGGTATGTTCGTCATAGCCATAGCTATTCCATTTCGTTCCCCAGTTTTTTATGCTCCAGTCATACCAGCAGTTTTCAGCACCGTACTTTTCAATCTCCTCCCTGCCCAGATTCCCCCTGTAGATATGTTCCGGCATCGGTACAATTTTATTGAAATCAATGCTGCCGGCTCCAATCTCATCGTTCTTAATGGCTTCAAACATTGCCCTGACCTTTTCCTTATCACCATATGCGGTAAGTATGTTTGTGATATGATTGGGCATGTTACATTCCTCCCATCGTCTGTTCGTTGAAGTTTTGTTCGTTTTCCTGTTTCAGTTCCCGCTCCGGTTTGATGAAGAAATGATCACTGTTCCAGAAGCTGACGAAGATTTCACCGTCATCCGTTTTGATGGGACGCTGCTCGAACCCCTCGCCCCAGCCGTCAGACATTTGACCAACGGCAAAATCGAGCAGTTTGTCTGTTTCCGCTTCAGTAAGCTCACCATAAACCTCTGCCACCATTACGCCCCACAGCTTGCCGTTCCATTCTTCAACTGTCGGGTGGAGGCTATAGATTTTTTCAGATAGTGCCTGGTCATCGTAGAAGTAAACCATCAGACCACGGTCACCTTCGCTGGGCAGCTTTTCTTTTTCGATAGCGGAAAGGATTTCATCCATGTAATACACCGCCTCTGATGGAGATAATTCTTCAGGCAGATCACCTGCGCCGCACTCGCCGTATTCATGAGAAGGGTATGTTGTAATCGACAGTGGACTGAAAAACTTGACGGTTTGCTTGATGTTTGACATTTGATTTCCTCCAATCGTTTAAATTTTTTATCTAAAAAAGGGCACAAAAAAAGCGGATGCATTTTCATTTGAAAACACATCCGCTCATTTTATTGAAAATCCTTATTCAGCTGTATACGAGGGTTCAATTCTCTCCAGATTGCCAAAAAAGCCCAATGTCATCTCTGATTTTGAAGTGTAAAAAATGGGGGTCTTTACCTCCATAAAAGCCTTATGCCATGCGGGTTTAGCCGCATGGCATCTTTATTTACCTAAAAAGATGGCGGAGAGAGAGGGATTCGAACCCTCGGTACGCTATCAACGTACACACGATTTCCAGTCTCTGTTTAAACTGTAACCCTCTCAAACCCTGTTATATCAACTATTCCGTTTAAATTTTCTTGTTATAATCCACTCGATTCCTTACTATTCTATTGTAACAAATCATGCCCCTAAAAACTACAGGAATAATTCACCTTGGGTAACCTTTGAAAGCAGACAATAAGGGGCTATTATGCCCCTTATCTAAAATTTATCCAAACTAAGCGTATTATTCCAGTTATTAGAATAAAGCTAAATATAACAATTGAAATAGTATTTGTTTTCTTGTTTCCACCATTATAAACACTATAGATTGAGGTTATTAATGCAAAAATTGAAGCAACTATAACAAACCAAATCGTCCAATCTTTCATATATTCACACCACCTTATTTATAAATAATTATGACCTATACCATATATACGGCGTTGTTACATAGAAATATGAACGAAAATACACCCCTTTGTTACCTCCAATATAGTCAATCAAATCTATATATCCTCCACCAAACCACAATACAGCCGAAATAATAGCCGCTGGAACTGCCGCCCCTGCCGTTATAATTCCTGCCGCTGAACATGCCGCTACTATTGCAGAAGCACCAGCACCAGCGTTTAAGCCTTTTACAAGGATTTGTGTTGCATACTCGTCAAGTGCCAATTCCCACCCCCACCAATACGCATACAAACCAACAGGCGGTGAATAACTATCTGCATATACCGCATTGCCGTTTATTCCAACACTTACAGTTTTGTTTCCTATGTTTATATCTAAAGTCCTTTCTGCTTTTTCAATATCTTCAAAAAATACGTCATAGTCAACATAGTTATCTTTGTTGTTTCTCAAATTTCCTTTTTGTATGTAGTTTTCATTTGAATACACTCTTAAATTATTATCAGTTTCTAAAACGCCTTCTTTTATTAATTTGTTAATTTCAGCCATATTAGTTTTAATTGTGTCAAGATACTCTTTTTTAACTTTTGGAGTACCTTTTATTTCTAATGTCCCGTCTCCATTCCTTTTCACATGTTTTTCAACAGTCTTGATAGTTTTGTAAAAATCGTTTTGATTTTGAATCTGTTCTCTTATCATTTGTTTTTGCGACGGTGTTAATTCTGGCTTTTTATCAGAAATTGCAAAACTGATATTTGAGAATAGCATAGCAAAAATCACTACAACAGTTAAAACACGAACAAATTTTTAAACATTGGTAAATGACCTCCTTGAATATTTTAGTAAAAACCCCAACCTTAATACATACTTTATCTAATGTATTCGCAATTGTCAATAACCGTAATTTAATGGACATACCCCATTTTTTTCTTTTAATAAAATTATCCACAAAAAGAAGCTGAAAATGAGAAGTTATTA
>FWPV01000796.1_pt1 | contig 94576 bp, 88 predicted proteins | sample 2228371 | NCBI WGS metagenome assembly FWPV01 (sample SAMEA103939776, study PRJEB20133) | metagenome
CTCCTTTCGGTTACCTGCAATATGACGCAACGATCTGTTTTTCAACCCCTCCTGTGATTACCTTCGGTTACCTTTAATTTGAGTCAATTCGCAGAAGCGCAGAATGCAAAGCATAAACCACGATGGGTCGTAAAACTCAAAAACACAAAACGTCACAGCAGGCAGCAATTGAAACTGGCCCTCGATTCTCTCAGCCGATTATCTGTGCTACGGTGTTTCTTGTCTCCTGTTCTATGCTTGCCTTTGAAGTATCGCTTACGCGCATCTGTAGCGTGCTGTTTTACTACCACATAAGCTTTGCTATCATATCATGCGCCCTGCTGTGTCTGGGCTTAGGCGGTTTTGTTGGCTATTTTCTGGTGGACAAAAAAAGTACGCAGATTGTGCCATTCGCTGCTATAGGAGTCGCTGCATTTTCGCCCTGCATGCTGCTAGTCACCATGTGTCTCGTGAAGCTGCCTATTACACAAACTTGGTTTGTCATCATTCCATTGCTTGCTCCCCCGTTCTTGGTCGTGGGCATTTTTCAATCCCTTGTTTTTAGGGCTTTTTCCGAGAAGGCGGAACTAATCTACGCTGCGGACCTGTGCGGGGGGTCGTGTGGAGCGATGCTTTCCGTAGTTTTGATTAATTTTCTAAACGGGCCTATAAACACCGCCATCGCGCTGTCAGTGCTCGCTGCAGGAGGAGCATGGCTGTTTTCTTTCGGGTGTGCCTGTTTAATGCCTCCGGTGCTCAAGAGGTTACTGTTAAAAGCAGCGTTTACCTGCTGCGCTCTTGCTGTCAGTATCGCGGTGATACAGTATTCGAGTGGATTTTTTGAAATAGATTTTACGCGTGTACCCGGTAAACTTATATCGAAAATTCTACAGCCGACGCGGGCCGGTGTGCCGCGGTTGCTGCCGTCACTAAGCCAATGGGACAGCACCAGTCGGGTTGATGTCCTGGAAGAGCCAGATTTGTGCAGGCCCACGACTGTTCAGCGAACCATATTCATTGATGGAGAAGTCCCATCGGCAATAGTGCCCATCTCAGCCGTATGGGCCCCGCATAACTGCACTCTGCCCATTAAGAACACTTTGCCGGCGCTTCCCTATCGCTTGTTTTCACCTAATTCTGTCCTCTGTATCGGTGCGGGCGGCGGCTATGATGTAGTGATGGCACGTCTGTTTGGCGCAAATAAGATTGACGCACTGGAACTGAGCGCCGGTGTACTTACGGTGGTTGCAAAATCTCGAGAGTTTACTGGCGATGTCTATGGCCAGAGCGGGGTGAGTGCAGTAAATGCAGAAGGACGCCAGTTTGTTCGCCGCGCTGCGGAAGCCTCGTACGATATGGTGGTGATGGCGCTTGCGCAATCCCTAGTAAGCAATCTTGCAGAATATGCGCTGTCAGAAAATTATCTTTACACGCGTGAGGCCTTCTGTGACTACCTGCGCGTTTTGCAGCCCGGCGGGGTTCTTGTCGTGACGCTGAATAACAACAAACTGCTTCTCAGGCTTGAAGCCACTGTTCGACAGGAACTGGACCGGCTTGGGTACCCAGGTAGAAAATGTATTATTGCTCTAAACAGCAAAAATGATTACCCATATGATCATATTTTGGTGGTTAAAAAAGGTGCTTTTACCATGCATGAACGTATTGAAATCGATGCACAGATAAAACGTTATTGTTATAAAGTCGTTGATGTGTCCGGCAGGCTGCGGGCTGAAAAGCAACAGAAAAACTCTTCATGGTTTGGCGGAGACGCTCTTTATACTCTGCCCGCAACAGACGATCGGCCTTTTTTCTTTCATATTACTCCCGTATTACCCCCGGGCTTGTCTTTGCTGCTGTCAGCATCCTTTTTAATCCTTGTTACATTCTTTGTCGCGTTTATTTTGTTGCACGTTCAGAAACACAGTGCCCTGTTGCCGGTTGTTAGACAGGCTGGCTACTTTATGTGCTTGGGCACAGCATTCATGATGATTGAGGTACTGGTGCTGCAGAAAACCATTTTTATCATTGGCTTCCCGACGCTTAATTTAGCCGTAATACTTGCGGTTTTTTTACTTGCAGCAGGCCTGGGCAGCAAAGTTGGTGGTGCTGTGTTGCGCGACAATATACGGCAGAGGCTGCCTCTGCTGGTGCTCATTCTGGGTATCAGTATTGCTTTTTTAATTCCACTGATTGAAGTGCTGAAAAATCATGTTGCTTCATTTCCCCTCTCGTTTCGCTGCATGGCAACCGGCAGCATGATTTTTCCATTTGCATTTTTTATGGGTATACCTTTTCCCCTTGCAATAAAATTGCTGCCGAAAAAGCAATCTGCAGTCGTCCCTTGGCTATGGGGCTTAAACGGTATTGCATCAATTCTGGGATCAGCTGTGGCAGTCACCCTGGTTCTGTACTTGGGGTATCGGATTTCATCATTATTACCAGCAGCACTATATTGTTTGGCTGCAGTATTGGCTCATTGGTTTAACAGAAGCGAATAAACATCAATGAGAAATGACATAGGAGTTACCCACTTTCTGGTCACCTTCGCAGGGCTTGACGAAGAGAAAAAGTTAACCGTAGTGTGCTGCTATCTGTGCCGCCGTCGCCACCCCCACGCATGACCATGAGGCTCATGAAGACCGGAGGAACCGCATGTGCTGGCAGGACCTATTAATTCAAGAATTTCCTCTTCTGAATAGGTGCTTATTTTGGGGTGTTCATACTTTGTTTTCTGAATAGTGATCATGGCGTCGACGTGTTTTGTGTTCATTGTTATTCTCCTTTCTTTTTGCGGCACTGTCAGAAAAAAGTTTTTTGTATTGGTGCTCAATGAGGGCGGTGTTAAAAAAATTTGCAACGAAAACGGGTCGCTGGTCAGCATCACAATTCGGTGATTACATCCCATGACCCTCATAGCGATGCAGCGCAGCGAAGGTATTAATGAATTAACAGACCAGTGCGTCAAAAATATTTTCGTGTTTGCGGACACACAATTATGGGTTCTTTAATACGCCGAGGATTTCAGGAATGCATTAAAGCGGCGACATGGATATATTGGGCAGTTTAATTTTAAGGCGAGTTTGTTAATTAGGTATTAACTTATTGTTAAAAGATGTTGAAAATTGACCGGGCAGATTTAGAAATATGAATATCGCTCATGGCTTCTTTAATATTTAACTGATTTCTTATTTTGCCTTCATATTTCTAATATAAAAGACTTTTATACTAAAATGGGGTGAGCGGATGTTCGGTGCGAGCAAAACTGGTTACGAAAATGATTAACAATGAATAGCTGATTTTAATAGATAGTGCGACGATGACGAAAAATGAATTGACTGATTTTTTAGGGTTTCAGAAAATTGCCTGTAAAAACCCACGGTGCCGAAACATTTTTAAGACGGTGTTTTTTCTTGAAGGATGGACGAAAAAGACGGTAGAGAACAACGGATCGGTTTTTGTTCAAGATCATGGAGGAACATATTATCGGTGTTCGCAGTGCGGCTCAAAAAACTATGTTGTATTTGAAGGCGATAAAATAATTCTTGAAAAAATAACGCACATTGAAGTGCCTGCAGAAAAAAACAGCGACTGGTGCAGCCAGAAAACCTGCAAGGCACCTATAAGTAAAATAGTATGACTATGCAGAGTTTACATAGTTTACATAATATGGTTTACTCTTCAACCCCCACATCCACCTTTGGCGGCGCATAGCTGCGAATTCTATTGATTCCACCATAGAGACCGGTAAAGGTGGTGATATCCATGCCGAACAGGAGCAGCGGGTCAGCGCGCAGGACTCGTTCAGGCTTTGATTTGCTGCTGAGATCATCATTGATTGACATGGATACAATATCGCCGATGAAATTCATCTGGGTCAGGTTAGGCCTGATAATATCATGCAGCCGGCATTCAATGTGCTGAAAGCATTCCTCAATGCGCGGCGGCTTTACCGCAAGCGCTGGCAGCGGAGTGAGCCCGGCCTTTTCCAGTTCATTAACGCCTTCATTATACAGAAGGGCGGTTTCAGCGACCTGCTCAAGTAGGGCCACTGATGCGTAGTTGACCACAAACTCGCCCGTTGCTTCAATATTGTGGGCAGTGTGCCAGCGGCTGTTCACGCCCACCAGGATTTGCGGGTTGGAGCCGGTGCTGAAAGGATATACCAGGCCAAAGGGCGCTGCGTTCACCCGTCCTTCCGTATCAATGGTTGTAATAATAGTTGTTTGAAAGGTAAGCACCACTTCGTCAAGATGCCACAGAAATTCTGGTTTTATTTCCCTTTTCATAATAAAGACCTTTTGGTAGGATAAGAAGTAACATATGTATCCCCGCAAACTGTGCCCTCCTGTTTCTGACCAGTTGGGTAGAAAATGATATTAATTATTATACTATAAGCCCTCTCGCGCACCGATCAGTTCTCGCCATGTTACTTTTTTCCCATTGCGAACACTCAGATACTGCAACATTGTTCAGCATGACACTCGGGTAACATTGCTGCTCATGGGTTTTCATCGGTGTCCAGGATTGCGTTACAGTGTTTGGGTCACTTTACCGGCATGGGCCAAGAAAGCCCTGCCTTTTTGGCGGGCATGAATCCGCACAACATGAACCATCAATCATAATTTCCAGGATGCCTCGCTGTGAATCTTGTATCTGCTGTTGTGGTATTTGCTCGCTCCACTTTTTTTGCAAGCCATCCGATGCGTTTTGTCCTCTTCGCATCAAATGCCGGGACATAGGGTTTAATGTCTAACAGCGGTGTTCCGTCAAGGATGTCCACTTCTTCTATATCAAGCCTGTTCCCTTTTACATGTAAGAGTTTGACAATGGATAAGCCTATCGGATTAGGACGGCGCGGGGCGCGTGTGGCGAACACACCATGAATATGTTTATCCAGAAAGGGCCTTATGTGCAGAGCATACCCCTTTGAGCGATGAAAATGATAGAGTAACATGATGTGTGAAAACCCAGCCAGATCCTTCAGCCCGGCCGTGTAGTTAGGATTCAGCTCTATGAATCCCTTAATACCCCGTGCTGCAGCTGATTGAATGGGCATGCCCGGTATGTCAGAAAACGGGGAATGGATAATGCCTATGGGTTTGTAGGTTATTTCAAGGTTCTTATGCCGATGAAATTTCTCTTTGTCCCTCTCGGGTTTCATGCGTACAGTTTCTCCCCAATCATGAATGCATCCCTCAATCTTTCCTTACTATGATGGCCGCCATTACCGTGTCTACTTTTCCGCATCTCTCCAAGTCAATGTTCTAACAGATCACTTTCTAAATCCCCCCGAGGCATATCTTCCCCGATAGGTCAGTAAACATTTGTGCCGGCAAGAAATAGTAGTAAAAACCTCTCGTTTCATTAAGAAGATATGCTATAGTTATCATATCGTCAACGTTAATTATCAGACGGTAATGTCTGCGGAGGCTGTATAATGAAAAACATATTTCTTTTTTCCATTATTGTTGGCGTTATGGGTACCGGAACAGTCAGCACTTTTGCGGAGCAAAACAAGCTAACAGAACCAAGCGTTATCGGCATAAAGTTTCCCACCTTGACCGCTGAATCGCTGGCAGGGAACAAAGTAACGTTGCCGGATTCGGTAAAAGGAAAGGTGGCTCTGGTGGTCTTGTCGTTCAAGCGCGAATCCCAGAGTCAGAATGATTCCTGGCTGCTGCCGTTTGAAAAAGAGTTCGGCACGCGGGAGGAGTACTTTTTTTACGAAGTCCCCATGATCAGAAGACGCTATATTGTTATGGCGCCACTTATTGACAGTGGAATGCGCGCGGCAATTCCAAGCGAAAAACACAAAAATATCATCACTTATTACGGAAGCATTGATCCCTATAAGCAGGCGCTCAAGATTGACGACATTTATCTCGGGTATGCGTATCTGTTGGATCGTGAGGGGATTATTCGCTGGCAGGGGCAGGGAACAGCAAACGCAGAGGATATTAAAATCTTGATGGAAACTGCAAAGGGTTTAGTAAACAAGAAATAAAGTTCATAGCAGAGCACCAAAAAAACGGGGGGACTGGTATTTCAGCCTCCCCTGTTTTATTTAAGCACAATACTTTTTACTGCAGCGGGATCACCTTCACGCCATACATTCCCGAGGGCAGACAGGCATTGTTGTTGATGACCACAATTTTTCTGGGGTAGTAATTGGTGCGGAAAAATGTTTCAAAACCCGGCTGCAGGGGATTTGCCAGTGAATAGACGATAATGCCGCTGGAACCTGAATAGGCATAAATAAACAATTTGTTTTGAATAATTTCAATAATGTCTGCACTCTGTCCCTGAAGCTTTTGTGTTGAACTGAACTGGATATTGTCCGGATTACTCAGGTTCGCGGTCACGAGCTGGGCATCATACTGACAGGCGCTGTAGTCAGCAGCGCACGCAGAATGACTCACCGTATAATAGGCTGTTTCATTGTTAACGACAACATTGCCCAGGGAATAGAATTCGGTATTCGCAGCAGTGGCCGGCATAATAATTTTCCGGTCACGCAAATATGCTTTGCCTTCTTGCAGCTCAAGGGTGTTCAAATACACGTTAGTCAGCGAACTGTCAAGTACCGCAGCATACTGGTAATCAATGGTATAAATATATTTTCCGTCAGCAGAGGTGCCCACCACGTATCCCGGAATATTTATCCCTTGGGAAACCGTTGGGTTATAAATATCCACGCAATCAACGGACTTAAAGTAGCATTTATAATAATACTGGTAGTCAGTGATGCCGTTAGCAGCCGGAACCGCATAGGAAACATACGCTCGTGGGCCTTGCCAAAGCGTGTGGGTGGGGAAGCCGGCCTGTAAATCAACCTTTATGGTGGCTGCGATCGTCAGATGATCCGGACGTGCAGCATCCACAATTTTCAACACCATGGTATGAGAAGGATTGGCTGGATTCTCATCGGAATAGTCATATCCGGAATAGACCAGCGCCGTGTCAGAAATCTTTTTCACTGCAGCGTGATCATACGGAAAATAATAATAGGCAGCATCCCGGTATATCCAGGGATAAAAATAATTATTCAAACCAGTAATCTCGAGTGACCCGCGCAGAGCAAAGCCAGCGCCATCATAGGAAACGCCCCGCACAACCGTTACATTCCCCTTTGTCTCCTCATAGCGGTATCCTGAGAGCAGGGAACAGTTCTGCATGGAAAAAAGCGTGTCAAAATAACCCTGAAGCGCCAGGGCATCAACTGGTTCCGGCGTGTTTGGATCGCGCACAGGAACTACCGAGAGCTTGCTCTGTGCCTGGTCATATGCGTACCACCGGGTGTTTGATGACAGCTCAAGGGCACTATCCTGAGACAGCCCTGCGATGTCAATTGAATTTCGTGCCAGCTCAAGCGCCTTGATAACCTCCGGCTTGTCCCGGTTGCTGATGTCCACCATTTGAAAAGCCTCATTGGAGACCGTCATCACCGTCGTGTCATCGTAGGGAAGCGCCCGCTCAATCCAGCCCGGGTGATCAATGACGCCCCGTTTGATGAGTTGTTTTGCGTTTTCATCAAAATAATAATCTATGAGCTGCGCGCCGGAGAGCTGCTCATTATTTATATATGACCAGGAGCTGAAAGGAACCATAATGAGGTGGAGGTCATCAAGCACCTTGAAGGCTTTGTGTAAATCATTTATTGCGGTAGGAACCCACCCATAGCCCTCCCCAAAATTTACCCGCTGCACCAGGAGCGGGTTCTCAATGCTGGTAACGTCAAACAGGCTTACCGCAAGTGATGTTGTTCCTTCGGCATCATCGTGCCCCAGAGTCACCAAGTGATCTGTTTTTGGTTCAATATAATCAATCCATCCGCTCATCTGAATTTCAGCAAGCTGGCGGGGCTGTGCTGGATCCTTCAGATCAATGGTAAACAACGGGTCTTTTCGCTCATAGGTCACCGCATAGGCAACCGTGCCGTCAAACCTTACGGACATCAGGGCTTCGGGCCGGTCCATATGCAAGGTGAGACGTGACACCGGGGTTACTGTTTCAACGTTTTCAATTTTATAGATATAGAGGGTCGGGTACCCGTTGCCCCAGGATTGCTCTGGCGTGATGGCCCTGAAGTAGCCATCGTAATAGTCCATCTGCCAGCGGTTGGATACCACACCAGGCACGCTGAAGGTGGCGCCCTTCTTTATTGCTCCGGCTGCATCTGAAATATCAATGATGGTTATATCGGTTGCCTGTTTTTGAACCCAGTTCCCTTCCCGGTCCGCATATCCTGAACTGTACTGGCTGAGAAATATCCGGTCTGCAGTAACATGGACATTATTCTCATAATAGCTGCTGGTTACGGGGAATGGCAGTTCACTTACTATTTTTACCTGGCCGGGATCAGCTACTGAGATTGAGGTGATGACGGTCTGATTTTCAGCGTCTGCTGGGTCGTAGTAATAATAGTACGCATACTTGTTTGCAACCACATACAGAATGTTGCCGACTACTCGGGTATCAGTAATAAACCCCTCAATATCAATCCCGCCAATAATCTCCGGCGACTCCGGGTTTCGTACATCCACCACCGCAAGCCGGCTGCCTTGAAAAGATTCGGTCTCAGCCTTTAGCGGACTGTACCAGCAGTTGAGATAATTGGAAACAACGACATAGGCATTGCCATCCCGCACATACAGCTCGACCGGCATCCCGTAGATAGGCACTGTGGACAACAGTGAGGGGTTACTGCTGTCAGCAATATCAATGAGCTGCAAACCCCGATACTGGTTCAGGACAAAAAGCGTGGTGCCAAAAGTCGTTACAATATCTCCCTCTTCAATGCCGCGCGTATTTTTATCCCCATCTGTGTCCACCGGAGCAGGATAGCCTTCCGGACCGCCCCGATAGAACCAGCCGCTGCGGCGAGGAAAAGCGGATTTAAAGTCGCTCTGTCCTTGATCTCGGGTAAAAAAAGCCACGATTCGGTGAGGAGCTTGAATATTATTGAAGGTATAGGTTGAGATGGGGCCATGTGATACCCGGTCAACCCGGACATCTTTTATCCGATACCCTGCTTTCGGCTGAATGGTAAATGTCTGGCTGCTGCCGGCGTTTGCTCTTATCCATCCGGCGGGTGAAATAGTTCCGTGCAAGCCGGCTACAGCTCTGATGAAGAAGGTTTGCTGGTTCGGCGCAGATGCCGTATGTCCTACGTTATTACATAGCAAAACTAATAGCACTGTTAAAACAACATAATTTGCTCGGTACGGCATAACATAGCCCTCCCTGCACTTGGTTCCTGACTGGTATACTTACATTATAGGATAATTTTGGTTATTTACCATAAACAAAATAACCGAACGTTTCACGCCAGATTTCATTGGCAGAGATAAAGAAAAATCAGGGTAGTTCTTTTATTCGTCAATGGTTACCCAGTTGTTTCTTTTATATGTTATCACGAGGGTTGTCTGACGCTCATGGATACACTGGGGAGTTCATAAAAAAAGAGGGGAATATGGTAAAAGTGTCGTTTCAAACGAACAATAGCTTCAAGAGAGAAATTTCATAATTTCTTCGCGGGTCAATCCTGCCTGTTCATGAAGTGAATCAAACGAGATATCGGGGGGAACTGTTTTTTGCACTGATTTCACGGCCTTTTTTATCAGCAGCGGTTCAAAGAAAAACCCCTGTGCGAGCTCTGATTCCAGATACAGATAACGGGTAATCGTGATGGGAATCGTTTCTTCTATCAGGGGTATAATTTCCAGAAAGTCGCTCGGACAGTCGGGCAGAACATACATAATGCCCGGTCTGAGTGATTGGTCAAACAATAATGCCGCCGAATTTTTTTCCCGAGAGGCACTGTTTTTCATCATCCACTGCAGGTGTGACAGTGAACGGAACAGCAACCCCTCATCAAACTGATGCACCGCTTCAATGATGTGCAGCCGTTTTTCTGCATCCGTGCCAACCAGGAATTCACCGGCACTGTTAGATAGTTTCATCAGGCGGAGCTCGGTCGCAAGTAAGCCCGGATTATTGAGCAGATGGGCAATTAAAAGACTCGGCTCAGCGAGGGCTACTTTTTGAAAGGTCACCGTCTTCATAGCATAGGATGTGGTGCGAGGGTCTGGTATCTCTTTGTCCACGTGGTTGGTTGTCCGCCGGCAATAAATAGTTTTTCAATGAAACATGGTTCCGGTGCCGTATCAGGAGTCTTTCGTTGAGCCTTCAGGTTAAGAAGCAGGTCGCCCACAGCATGAACAGCGCGCGCACCGGCAGAGTCCGGCGGCAGGGGTGCTTTACTTGCAATGGAACGGGCGAGCGTTTCATCCCAAGGGATACATCCATACCAGGAAAGGTCAACATTTAAAAATTCTGCAGCGACTTCCTGCAATTTTTTGAAGCTTTTCTGCGCAGTGTCATGATCCCCCATAATGATGATGCCGCTGTGTGCCAGCGGTGAAAACTGGTGGATTGTTTTTATAATGCTGTAGGTGTCAATCAGATGCGCAGGCTCCATGCCAGAAATTAAGATAATGTCATCGGCCGCCTTAAGCAGTGCTTTCGCGTTGGAGCTGAAACCTGTTGAGATATTCATGACAATAACATCGGCTTTCTGGCTGGCTGCGGTGATTTCCTCGATAATTGGATTATGTTCTTCGGGCCAGGGACACGACAGTAGCGTTATGTCGGTGTCCACGGTTATGAGCTGAAGTTCAGGAGCTGGTTTTTGCGTCGGTAGTTCTGTGCCCGGTCTGGCTGCTTTGATTGCGGATAGTTTGAGCGCTGCTAAAAAATTGATGCTGGCAAAACTGAGGTCTGCATTGAGCACCATCACCTGCTGCCCGCGCTTCAGGAAGTCAACGCAGAGATTAAAGGTAAATATGGTGTTGGCAAGAGAGGTACGCGGTCCTGCAACGGCGATGGCAAAGGGTCTCAGGTGCAGATTTTCACTAACTGTTTTGACTGGCGTCGGGACAGCCGCAGAGTCTGGTGATGGTTCCGGGACAACGTCTGCTCCATCTGCACCATTCAATTGCTCCCTGAGCGATGGTTCACTGACTGGAATCTGCTGCTGATGATTTTCGGTTCCCCCGGATTGTTTAGGGGGTGTGGAAGTAACGTTTGATGTTTCTTGATCAATGCGGCGCGAGAGGAATAGATGGGCATAGTCCTTCAACGTTCGACCAGGCTTTTTGTTTTCTTCCATCTCCCTCCCCTTTACCCAAGCCTGAAAAATAAATATAAGAAATTAAAGGATCAAATAAAAAAATCAAATACTACAGAGAATATTATTTACAAACAATCAAACAGTTAGACGCAATAAAATTTAAATGGCTTTATATATACCCGGAAACCTGACTATTTGTCAAGAAAAAACAATATATTGTATTTGTTATACAAAAAATATCAACAAATAGTATTATCAAGGACGTTCCTCAAAACAGGCTAGGCAACATCCGGCAATTGGCAACGAAACAGGGAAAGGTCATACATGGAATGTGGTAATTTCATGTGTGGGGCGTAGAATAGTGTTATCACGCCTCAACACCAGCCTCCGGTACTTCTTGCGTGGCAGTCACCGTTATCTGGTGCCCGACCAGACCCCAGAACATCGTCTGTATCGAAGATGCTGTGCGCTGTCAGCCCTCGGGAGGACGCGAAAGAAGGGGTGTTTGTGAACGGAACCCCAAACCATATTGGTGTGGCTCGAGAAAAACCCTCTGTGCTCTCAATATCAAACCATAACATTTTAGGGAACGTTCTGTTTTTTCATTTATTGCATTTGTTGCATTTTTTATTTAGAATAGAAACACACCGGCTCGTAACAGAATGAGAGCAAGGAGGGATTCCGCCATGGATACCTATGCATATATTTTTGTTGAGGTGGCGCAGGGGAAATCTCGGGATGTTTCCCAGACCATTTTGCAGATTGAAGGCGTCCAATCAGCGCATATTGTAACCGGACCCTACGATGTTATTGTTTTTGCCAAGGCTGCTGACATTCAGGGACTCTGGGAGTTGATAATTGCGCGCATTCAAAATATACCAGGGGTAGTTCGTACCATTACGAATATTGTTGCTGAATAGATTTGGCAGGTGAGGCATCTCGGAAAATTCCAATAGGGGCGCAGACAGGGTGAAACGATTTGTGTTCATACTGCTTTTTTACGTGCCGGCAGTGGTATTGCCGGGGCATGTTTGGCCGGATGAGTTGCTGAGTAAAAAGGAACGGCAGATTCTTATAAAGATAGCGCGGGACACCCTGTCACTTTATGTAAACACACGTGCTCTGCCGCAACTTACCCAATATCCTGTGACGCCACAGCTCCAAAAACAATGTGGAGTGTTTGTAACACTAAAAAATAAAAAAACCAATGAACTGCGCGGCTGCATTGGTTATATTGCGGGAGCAAAACCTCTGCGCGAGGCGGTCCGGGACTGTACTGTTGAGTCAGCGACCCGAGATGCACGATTTCCCCCACTGCACGCAGGCGAGGAGCAGACCGTTACCATAGAAATTTCTGTTTTGACCCCTCCCGAAAAAATCAGCAGCATCAACCAGATTCAAGTTGGCAAACATGGTCTTATCATTAAAAAGGGCATGCATCACGGGGTGCTTCTGCCCCAGGTGCCTGTTGAGTGGGGATGGAACCGAGACGAGTTTTTGCAAGCTATTTGTCAAAAAGCAGGACTTCCTGAAGATGCGTGGCAACAGGGAGCCGAACTGTATATTTTTACCGCCCAGGTAGTTAAGGAAACAGAATTATAAAATATAAAATAGTGTTACGCATGTTTTATTGGAATGATTTTTTTCATCGTGTTCGGCAGTACTCTACAGTTGGTAGTGTTTGAGGAAAGAGCAGCTGACGATTTCCATTACCGCCACGGAATTCATGCCACAGATTATTGCGATTTTATTGGAAGATACCATAGAAGATTCATACGTAGCCATACGGCTTGATGGCACAGAGCCTGAAATTCTATTTACCAAAGGACCTTCCTTTACCAAGACCATGGGACCCTTCCCCGAAGCCTATGCAGAAGCAACCTTCAAAAAATGGAGCTATCGAAAAGTTATTAACCCTCCCGAGGTAAACATCCACCAGCCGGAATCTCTGCGCACCGCTCTGCGGCGGATGCGAACCTGCGGGAATCAGGTCCGTTATGAGGATGCATAAGGAAAACGCGGTATGCAAAAAACGGCCGCCAGCATCACGAGCGACGACCCCACAATTTTTTTTAGCGCGAAAGGCAAAACACTATGCTGTTCAGTTCATTCTCGGTTAGCCGTGAAAAATCCCACGCCTCGAAGAAGATGCTCATCAATGTTGCCGATCCTGAAGAAAGCCGGATTGCCATTATTGACCGTGGCATGCTGGTAGACTTGACCATAGAAATAAGCGGGCACGAAAAACAGCGGGGCAATATTTATAAAGGGATAGTCCAAAAAATAGTGCCCAGCTTTCGCGCGGCGTTTGTGGATTATTGCGGTACGCGGCATGGATTCCTTCCGTTAGACGAAGTTCACCCGGATTATTACAGCGTCGCTGTTACCGACAAAAAAACAGCGCTGTCACCGAATAAAATTCTAAAACGCGGTCAAGAGGTTCTGGTTCAGGTTGTGAAAGAGGAAAAAGATACGAAAGGGGCGTCGCTGACCACCTATCTTTCTTTGCCCGGCAGATATCTGGTGCTCACCCCAGGCTCCAACCGGAGCGGTATTTCGCGAAAGATTGAAGATGAAGCAGAGCGCAACAAACTTAAAGACATCGCACGCCAATTGCATCTCCCTGAAGGGATGGGCGTGATTGTGCGGACAGCCGGACTCAATAAAAACAAAAAGGATCTCCAGCGCGACGCGGCATATTTGCTGCGACTATGGAAAGCGATTCAGGAAAAAGCCCGCAGTGCTTCGGCACCGGCGATTATTTTCCAGGAAAGCAGCACCGTGATTCAGGCGATCAGAGATTACTTTACTGCGGACATACAGGAGGTGCTGGTAGATAATCGGGACATGTTTAAAAAGGTGCGGGACTTTTTTAAACAGGTCATTCCCAAGCATTACCGCCAGGTCAAGCTTTACGAGGGCAAGGAACCATTATTCTCAAAATACGGCGTCGAGGCCCAGATAGAGAGCATCTATGAGAGAAAGGTTGTGCTGAAGTCGGGGGGAAGTATTGTAATAGATCCGACGGAAGCACTGGTTGCCATTGATGTAAATACCGCGCGGTTTACTCAAGCAAAAGACCCGGAGGAGACCGCCCTTATCACCAACCTCGAAGCAGCAGATGAAATCAGCCGGCAACTGCGTCTTCGCGATTTAGGAGGCCTGATTGTCATTGATTTTATTGACATGAAAAGCCAGAAGAACCGGCAGCAAGTGGAACGCCATCTCAGGTCTGCGTTTAAAGCAGATAAGGCCAATATTGAGCTGGCAAAAATATCAAAATTTGGCCTGCTGGAAATGACCCGCGAACAGATCAGATCGCCGCTGTCTCATATGGGTTATAATGTGTGTTCCGCCTGCGGGGGAAAGGGGAAAATCAAATCAACCGAATCCCTGTCCTTAATTATTTTGCGAAAAATCCATGCACAGGCCAGCACGGGCACCATTGTGCAGGCGCATGCCACACTTTATCCGCCGGTGGCGCAATATCTCTTAAATCAAAAGCGCGCGGAATTATGCAGGATAGAAAATGAATTCAACGTGAAGATCATAATTACCGCTGATCCTGAGACACCCGCTGAACAGTACCGGCTTGAGTTTGTTAATAAATAGCGATTAGGGTGAACCGCAGACGACAACCGTGCGCTAATAAGAAGACTGCGAGCCCAGGAGGATAGGGTTACTTGACGATTGCAGACAATGTAGCATCTGTTCAAGAGCGCATCAGGAATGCGGCCCGGCGCGCAGGAAGAAATCCGGCAGATATCCGCCTGGTGGCGGTGTCAAAGACCGTATCCGCTGATTGCATCCAGGCGGCAATTGCTGCGGGCGTTACCATATTCGGAGAGAATTATGTGCAGGAGGCGCGCCCCAAGATAGCGCAGATAGGGCAGCGGGTTGCATGGCACTTTATCGGCCATCTTCAAACTAACAAGGCGAAGTATGCCGTTGACCTGTTTTCAATGGTTCACTCGGTAGACCGTGTCTTGCTGGCAGAAGTGCTGAACCAGGAAGCTCAGAAACGGGGCAAAATCCTGCCGGTTCTCATTCAGGTAAACATTTCCCAGGAAGAAAGCAAATCAGGTATTGATCCGCAGGGGGCGTTGGAACTGATTGAACGGATTGCAGCGTTTAAGCACCTTGCGCTGCAGGGACTTATGACCATGCCGCCATGGTTTGATGAGCCTGAAAAAGCCCGTCCGTATTTCATTGCCCTGCGCAACCTGCGAGAGGAACTTGCCGCCAAAAGAATTCCCGGGGTATCGCTGCGGGAACTTTCAATGGGCATGTCAGGCGATTTTGAGGTAGCAATAGAGGAAGGCGCCACACTGGTGCGGATCGGAACGGCGATCTTTGGGCCGCGATGCAGCTAAGACCCTGACACTGCAATAAAACGCCCCCTGCCGTTGATGTAAAGGGCTGCCGATTTCTCACCAGATGTTCAGACCAATCAATAACCACCGCACAATGTGAGGACCCAGCGCGCCGACCGGTGTTTTTTCTTTATCGCTCTTTTCCTGATGACGGAAACCTGACAATATCAATGGTCGTTGAGGCAACTGTGATATCCGCTTGTTCGTCAAAACAGGTGAGGAGTTCACGGTGAAGCTGGGCTTTCACTAATCTGCGATCCCTTACCGCCACGATATACCGCAATGTCAGCGCAATCCAGTTGTCGGTCATGGTAATATACAGAGATGGTTCAACGTTCACCGGCTGAAGCGCGGGATATTTTTTTATCATCGCTTCAAATTCTGCCCGGGCTTCAGCATGAAATGAGGCGGTCAATTCTTGTGCCTTTTTTAACATAATTTCAATGGCACGGCGCCAGTTGGCATGATAGGTAACTGGTATCATGATCTCGTCCCAAAGGTACCCTGAATACTGGGTATAGTTAAATACCGGATCCGAGAAGACGATACGGTTTGCCAGACTAACAATGCGGCCGGTATACTGATCATCCTTTACCCATTCGCCAATTTCCATAACCGTTGTCCGCAACAAATTAATGTCAAGGACATCCCCCACAACGCTGCCTATTCTTATCCGGTCTCCGATCCTGAATATGTTTCCCGTTGTTATATTCAAATAGCCAGCAAAGGAACCGATTACTTCTTGCGATGCAAACGCAACACCCGCCCCAAGAATGCCAATAACCGTTGCAAAATTACTTCCAAATTCAAAAACCACTGCCACTATGATCACAACAGCGGCTACGTAGGAGATCTTGCGAACAAGCAAACTTAACGTTCGCATTTGCGACACATCTTTGACATGCTGTTTTAAAAGTCTCCCGCATAAACGGCTCACAATCGCAGCAAAAGCGAGAATAATAATTGAGACCGCCCCTTTTTTCAAAAGCTCAAAATAGATCGGCGGGATGTTTGGCATCAGCTACCTCCTCATGAGCGATTGTCCTTTTTCTGTACCCCCCCTTTTTAGCGGTTGGTGCCAAGCAAGTCCGCTATGTTTTACCATAGCATGTCAGAGAACTGGTCCCAGACATCAACCGGCAGGTTGGGCTGAACAGTTGGATCTGCATCATCAGGGTCTTTGAACAGGAAAAGAAGCCCTGTAAACCCGGATGCCTGATAGTGAGGGCCTGGCACCCAACCGTCGCCATCCTTATCTATATAGGGATCGTGCTGGATAATTTCTGAAAGATCATAAAGCGGTGCTGCCAGCCCCAGCAGTTCGTTTAATTGCGCAAGAATATAATTTGCGATGAGCGCCTGTCCGGTATATCCAGGATGAACACCATCCATAGTGAATCCACCGCCGCGACACCATTTTCGATTAATGGGTCTATTATCTATCGTGATCGCGGTTTTTCCGGTCAGCGCATCGTTGAGATACTGGCCAATATCTATGAGATGGGCATGAACACCATATGCAGCGGTCGCCGTTTTTATGGCGGCATTGTAGTCGTCAATGCGGGCCATGATGTAGCGCTGCTCTTCTTCTGAGAGGACCAGTCCATCGTTTTGCTTTCCGTCTTGCTCAAGAATTTGATTTACATAACTAACGGGATAGTCGCTGTGCAACAGAAGATACATGCATCCGAAGGTTAACAGAGAAACACGATCGCCGGTTACGGGATTAGTAATGGGTTGTCCCGGCTCAGCAACGCGTTTGAATGTTGCCGGGATGGTGTATGCCGGATTGACCTTTCTGAGATAATATTCCAGATCCTCAGAATCAAACAGGTAGCCGACCGAACTGTAATAGGGCAGGGTAAGGACAAACAGCTCCGCCTCCGGAAAGGGGCTGCATACCCCAGTATTAAAACGTTTGAGCAGATGATTAAACTGATTCCTGAAATCCATCGGGGTGGTTAAATTCCGTTCAATATTGGCCATCGTATATGGGGCGAATGATACCACCCCCATTTTTTGAGCACGGTGTAACAGAAATCTTACCAATGGTTTGATTTCCAGTTCGATCTGTTCGAAGGGTATGGGCATGAACGTTGGGTTAATTGCTCCCAGACCAAGAGCTGCTGCCGCCGAATCATTGTTACCCATCCAGAAGATGATTATGGTGTTATCGTGCCCTGATAGGAATTGAAATTTGTTCCGTAACCAAACGGCTGCGCCAATTTGGGATACGGGGCGGTGAGCCAGCAGGTTAATGGGGTATAGTACGGTGTCATAAACACTGTTCAGTCGCCACGGCACGATGCTATTACACCAGTAATCAGGGTTAATATAGGATATCGGTGTGCCCGCCCGTTTGTAATATTGTATTCCTTCAATTGAAAAAATATCAGAACCATCAACGCCTAAATTGGTAGGAACGCTGAACGGCATCAGCCGGTTTCCAGCAGCATTAAGAAGGGGCTGGGAAAAATATAGAGGCAGTACCTGACCAAGGGAATTCGCAACATGCTGAAGATAGGCATGTTCGGTGCCGGTCGCGTTAACGGTGGCATCCATGGTTCCCTGCGTCAAGCTGTCGCCCACACCAATCAAAACGGTCGCATTTTCTGCCGGGAATGTTACCAAAGGGGCGGGCGATATTTTTTCAGGTTTACCACCAGCTTTTTCAAAGCGAGTACCTGCAAGAACGGGGTGGTGCAATAGAAAGCCGGGCAGGGTAATAAACAGGCACGCCGAAATGATACTGACGGCTATGAAATTCTGATGCATAACGGTATGCGGACGATCCATAGGCAGGCCTTTTTTAAATACGCTATTGTTTTTATGACTATACTCCGCTGGAGATGAAAGGTCAACTCATGTCGGGCTCTACATAATGGATTTGCCGCAATTGTTTATTGGTAGCGTGTCAGCAAACACAAATAACCGCAAATAAAGCACGTTCATGATTGTGCTATTGAAGCGGGCTGTTACCTCATTTTTGTGCTGTAGCGTTCGCAGAGAGGATCCAGAATAAGACTGCAAGGACAAAATATGCAGATGCGACCTCCCAGTGCAGGTATCCGGGTATGCTCCACGGAACATACACTTCCCCTGTCGGGGAAACAGAGTGCATCAGGCCACACAGGGTGAATGTTCCACAGGCGAGGGCATACCCAGCGCACCCCCGCAGTTTTTTGTTGATCAGAGCCGCAAGCATTCCTCCCCAGAGCATTGCGGTTAGTATGAAGCCATTGCCCAGAACGGTAAGTGTTTGATAAAGTTTTTTGAGGTGCAGGGGAAGCGTCTCAGGTGACATGTGCGACTGGCTTAAAAACTGTCCAAGGATGACAAGCACCAGATTCGCAATCGTGGGGAAAAAGGTTACGCTTACTGCTGCCGATTGCTGATGGGGCACGGCTGCATATGCTTGGGAAATGATTTCAAAGCCGATAAAGATAAAAATGGGAGCCAGGACGGCTTTCGGGATCAAACTGATCAGCGGCAACATCAGCCCGGCCATAGCGCCAAACCCGATAAAAAGGCCGGTCGCAAGTGTGTACCATGAGCTGGCGCCCATTTTTTTATAGGCGGGGTGACCAATGTAGGGAGTGGTCTGCGCAACGCCGCCGCAGAATGCAGCAATTAAGGTAGAAAATGCCTCGGTGAGCAAAATGCTGCGAGTTCGGAAGCAATCTCCCGCACGTCTGGCACTTTCCGTGTTGTTTATGCCGCCGATTATCGTTATGATGCCAAAAGGGATAGCCAAAGGGAGGTACTTGATTGTTTCCGGCAATGCCGAAATAAAACCGATGTTGACGTGGGGCAGACAGAATTGCAGTGTCAATGACGGGGGCTGATAATCTGCTGCATAACCACTGAAACCCAGAATGTTATATAAAAGCGAGCCCAGCACGACCGCGACCAAAATACCCGGGAGCCGGAAGGGGAGTTCCATTTTTCCTGCCAAGACATAAAACATCAGTCCCAACGCCACCAGACCGACTATGGGAAGATTAAAAATTTCTATGAGCGGCAGGAATCCGAGGAAGAGCAGACCGATGCCGGCGATTGAGCCCAGAAGTCCTGCGGGCGGAATAATGCGCTGCACCATACCGCCCAAAAACGAGGTGCCGATTTTTACTACCCCGATGAGAAATAAATTTGCCATGCCGATCTTCCAGGCGAGCACTGCGTCATTGGTGGCAAGATAGGCAGGACCCAGGACCGCATAGGCTATGCCGATGGTTGATGGGGTGTCAAGTCCAAGCGGCATGGCAGTCACATCATTCCGTCCGGTTCTTCTGTTGAGACGGACTGCCAGCCAAGTATAGACGATATCGCCAAACAGAACCCCGACCGCAGTGCCCGGAAGCATACGGGTGAGGACCAGATCAGCAGGATAATGAAAGGTCACAATGAGAATAGAGCTCAAAAAGACCAGATTGCCGATATTATCAAGGGTAAGCGCCAGAAAAGCGCTTAGATTTCCCCAGATGCGACGGTGGTTATCCATAGGCACATGGCGGCACGAGGCCGGGGTAACTCGCTATGTATAGGTATCTTGTTTGTGAAATTTCTCTGTTCTGGTTGGCGTATTTTTAAAAAACTATACCATTATTATTACCCAAACATAAAAATTATTTGCCTCACAGGTTATTGTTTTAATAGATTTCGCTTTCGGAGTAAAATGTGTTCATGGCCGGGACGTTCTGTTTCTTTTTGAAATGTCATGACGGAAACTGTGCGCCACGGTGCAGCGGCAATGATTGGATAACGTGATAACTTGTGCCAGACATTTTTACTGTTTTTTTGGCCGGTTACCTGACTATGACATATGCCTGATCTAGCGACTGCAAAAAAGCTTGGAACCTTTGATGTGTTCTGCCTTGGCGTGAATGCCATCATCGGCTCCGGTATTTTTTTGTTTCCCGGTGTGCTCGCCCGTGAGGCAGGACCGGCATCGGTTGCGGCATTTTTCATTTGTGGCCTGTTGCTCATCTTTGTCGCACTGTGTTACGCAGAATTGGGCAGCATATATAAACGCAATGGGGGGGCGTATGTTTATGCCCGGGAGGCGTTCGGACCGACGATCGGCTTTGCCGTGGGCTGGATGTCGTGGGTGACGGCAATATGCAGTTGGGCAGCCGTAGCAAATGCCATCAGTTTTTATGCCGGAGCGTTCAGCCCGGTTTTCACCATGACGTTGGTGGCGAAAAGCATGGCATGCAGCCTGATTTTGTTTTTTGGCGTATTGAATTACCGCGGCATCAAGCTGGCTGCATGGGCAGTGAATCTTTTTACGCTGGCAAAACTTGTTCCGCTGGTGCTGTTCATTACCATAGGGATGTTTCATGTTTCAGCAGAACGGTTTCGCCCTTTCTGGGTTGCCGGCGGAAGCGCTGTTGGACATGCAGTCTTTCTCTCGCTGTGGCCGCTGCAGGGGTTTGAAATTGTCTGCCTGCCGGCAGGTGAGACAAACAACCCCCGCCGCGCGATTCCCATCGCGACCATCGGATCGTTACTGTTTGTTACTCTGATATATATGCTGGTTCAAACCGTTTACGTGGGGATTTGTGCCGGAGAGGCAGGGGCAACGGATAAACCGCTTGCCGATGCTGCTGCCGTAATTTTTGGGCCAGCGGGCGCATTGCTTATGGCGCTTGGTGCAGTGGTCTCAATGATTGGATATACAGCCGGCAATGCCCTGGGAAGTCCGCGTTTCTTGTCAGCACTGGCTGAGGATCACAATTTGCCCGCTCAGCTTTGCGCACTCCATGCACGCTTTTTTACTCCGTCCCGGGCTATTCTGCTAACCACCGGCTTGACCTTCGGTGCCGCGCTCTGTTTTAATTTTCAGCAACTGGTCATATTAAGCAATCTGGCGGTCATTTGCCAATATCTGTCAACCTGCAGTGCGGTGATACGGCTGAGGCGCACAAAACCGACGCTGGAACGGGCAGTTACCATTCCCGGTGGGCCGTTCATTGCGCTGCTGGGATGTGTCGTTTCGGTGTGGCTTATCAGACAGGTAGGAACAGCAGAACTTGTGGGTGCTGCCGTCGTGCTAGCGGCAGGATTTATGATAAAGAAAATATTAACACGGAGAATCCAGTAACACCGTTGGATAATAGCATTTAAAAATCAGACAGGGCCACTTATACTGTTCCTGGTACTGTTTTCTAGTGAATTCGCGAAAAGTTTTTTTATCAGGACGCTGCTCGCGCAAAAACGTCAACAGCTGGCGCAAAAATTTGACATCGGTAATTTTTTTCTCCAGGGCATTGTCTCGGCCCACAATTTTAACCCCGGTAATTCCCAACTCCTCAAACTCAAAGAGCGCGCACCCACCGCAGGGGCGATCATCTATATGCAAGGCAGACCAAAAGTGCTGCCGTTCCCAGGAAATCTTTTCCTGCAACAGCTTCTCAGCCTCTTCCTCGGTGACGCCATCTACGGCAGCAGAGATTTGATACAGCAGCATGCAGGCATTTTCATAGGATTTTTTGTCGCGCTCGTCCACCAGGTCTGCAAGGCCGTGTTGAAAGGTGCAGAGTCCGTCAACATTGGCGCAGCGTGAATTGAGAATAAAGACTTCAAGTTCAATATCGGAGACTGTTCGTGTAATCTCGCCGATTTCCTCAAGCGACAAGTGCCGGGGCAGGATTACTCGCGCCGCACCCAGATCGCGGTAAAACTGAACGGTTTCTGAATTAAACGCGGTGCCGGCAGTGCTGATATGAATTTGTGCCGGCGACCCCATTTCCTTCAGAGTAAACAGGAGAGCGGGATCGCCGATGATAAACGCGTCAGTTCCAGCGGCGAGCGCCTGCTCGATATATTTTTTCAGATAAGGGTACTGGTCTTTGCTGTAGTAATGTTCATTGATCGTGAGCGCAACCGGGATGTTGTCTTTATGGGCACGGTTGACACTTGCTTCAAAGGCAGCAAACGAATGAAAATGAGGGCTGGTTTTTATAAACGTGTTGTCTTCCTGCCGCCGGTTCAGGCAGGCGGCAACCGTGTAGGTTTCCCGCCACTCTGCAGGAAGCACACCGCAGTAAAACTCATCTGCCCCTGCTTTAATGAGGGGTTCTGTTTCAGCAACGCAACTGAGTGGCGATAGAATTTTAAGTGGCATACCTACTTCATACCGGATGATAGCAAATTATTATTTACACGGCTCACAACAAGCGATAGACACCGTCAATCTCTCATTATATATAATAAAAATACAACACGCTGTCAAACAAGCGGGCAGTTATTGTTCTCATCAATGACGGGACAGCACCTGTTGCAAGTATTGGCCGGTATAGGAATTTTTTACGCGCGCCACTTCTTCGGGCGAACCGCAAGCTACCAGATACCCGCCCCGATCGCCCCCTTCGGGACCAAGGTCAATGAGGTAGTCTGCGGTTTTGATAACATCCATATTGTGTTCTATCACCATGACCGTATTGCCCCGGTCAACCAGACTATTGAGCACTTCCAGGAGCTTTTCAATATCGGCAAAATGCAGGCCAGTGGTCGGCTCATCAAGTATATACAGCGTGTTGCCGGTGCCGCGTTTGCTCAGTTCCCGTGATAGCTTTACCCGCTGCGCCTCGCCGCCGGAAAGGGTGGTTGCCTGCTGGCCAAGCGTGATGTAGTCAAGTCCCACATCGCGGATGGTTTGTAATTTATTACGCACCGCAGGGATGTTTTCAAAGAATTCAAATGCCTGCTGAACCGTCATATCCAGTACATCAGCAATGCTTTTCCCCCGATAGTGTACTTCAAGGGTTTCGCGGTTGTAGCGTTTTCCCCGGCAAACATCGCAGGTAACATACAGGTCGGGAAGAAAATGCATTTCAATCTTTACCAGGCCGTCTCCCTGGCAGGCTTCGCAGCGGCCGCCGCGCACATTAAAGCTATAGCGCCCTGCCTGGTAACCACGTATTCGCGATTCCGGAAGCATGGCAAACAGATCGCGAATATCAGTAAACAGACCGGTATAGGTGGCCGGGTTTGAGCGCGGCGTTCTGCCGATGGGCGATTGATCTATATTGATCACTTTGTCTATAAACTCCACTCCCGTGATGCCGGCATGCTTCCCCACGCGCACCTTACTGTGATAAAGACGTTGCGCAAGCGCCGCATATAGTGTGTCAAGGAGCAGGGAACTTTTGCCCGAACCGGAGACGCCGGTAATGCAAATAAACAGGCCGAGGGGAACGGTGACATCAATATGCTTCAAGTTGTTTTCTGCCGCTGCTTTAATGACCAGAGATTTTTTCCCCGGTTTTCTTCTGCGCTTAGGCACCGGAATTGCGGCGCGACCCGAGAGGTAGCGACCGGTAAGCGATCCATTATTTTTCATGATTGCGGCGGGCGTGCCGGTTGCAACAATTTCACCGCCCGCCACGCCGGCCCCCGGCCCCAAATCCACGACGAAGTCCGCTGCCTTGATGGTGAGTTCATCATGCTCAACGACAATCACGGTGTTGCCCAGATCGCGCAGTCGCTGCAGCGTTGCAATAAGCCGCGTCGTATCTCGGGCATGGAGGCCAATGCTTGGCTCATCAAGCACATACAGGACGCCGGACAGTCCAGAACCAATCTGTGTCGCCAGCCGAATGCGCTGCGCTTCACCACCTGAAAGAGTGGCTGCAGCTCGGTCAAGAGTGAGATACTCAACGCCCACGTGCGCGAGAAATGTCAGGCGTTCGCGAATTTCTTTTATCAATGGTGCGGCAATCGTATGTTGGTATTCGTTCAATTGCAACTGCGTCAGGAATTTCAGCGATTCCTCCACGGTCATGGTCACAACATCATGAATTGATTTGCCGTTGATTTTTATGTGCAAACTTTCCCGGCGAAGGCGCCTTCCTTGGCATTCAGGGCAAGGAAGCTGATTCATGTAACCCTCTATTTCCTCGCGAATCGCGTCAGAGTTCGTTTCACGGTAACGGCGCTCAAGGTTGCCAATCACCCCCTCAAAGGCCTTTTTGAACTGGTAGCGTCGGTTCCCATCTTCATAGGTAAACTGGATTGGTGTGCCTTGGGAACCAAATAAAATAGCCTGCTGAACCACTGCAGGAAGCTTTCTAAACGGGGTGGTAATATTAAAATGATAATGCTGGGCAAGGGCGTTAAGCATCTGCCGAAAAAAAGCGGAATCGCGCTTTGCCCAGGGAAGCACTGCGCCATCCTGCAAAGAGAGGTTCGCATTCGGCACAATGCGGTCAGGGTCAAAGATCATTTTGGTGCCCAGCCCAAAACAGGCCGGACAAGCGCCGTAGGGGCTGTTGAAAGAAAATGTTCGCGGCGTTATTTCCGGATAGCTGACACCGCACTTGAGACAGGCAGACCGCTCATTTAAAAAAAATTCCTCTCCATCCAGCGGCATAATGAGCGCCACGCCTTGACCAAGCTGCACGGCGGTCTGAAGGGAGTCAGCCAGACGTTGTTCAATGCCGGTCTTTACAACTAAACGGTCAATCACCACCTCAATCGTGTGACTGAGATTTTTATCTGGATAAACAGAAATCGGCAGTTCCTGCATGGTGCCGTCAATACGCACCCTGACAAATCCCTCTTTTTGCAGATGCTCAAGCTCCTTCTTAAACTCTCCTTTGCGTCCCCTGACCACCGGCGCACAGATGATTAATTTTGTCCCTACCGACAACCCCATAATCCGGTCAACCATCTCCTGAATAGTCTGGGAAGTGATTTGCTCACCACACTGGTAGCAGTAGGGTGTTCCAGCACGGGAAAACAGAACCCGGAGGTAGTCATAAATTTCCGTAATGGTTCCCACCGTTGAGCGCGGGTTTTTGCTGCCGGCCTTTTGTTCAACGGCTATTGCCGGCGAAAGGCCCTCTATTGATTCAACATCGGGTTTTTGCATCTGCTCCAAGAACTGGCGCGCATAGGCGGACAACGATTCCACGTAGCGGCGCTGTCCCTCGGCATAAATGGTATCAAAGGCAAGCGATGATTTTCCCGATCCGCTTAAACCGGTTATGACAACCAGCGCATGTTTCGGAATCTCCAGCGAGATATTTTTCAGGTTATGGACGCGGGCGCCTCGAATGATGATTTTGGGTCGTGTTCTCATGAGCTGTTTTCCGGCAGAGGGAAACTGGGAACATTACACATGCGCCGCACATCTTATGAGGCTGGGAAGCGCCGACCATGAACAGGCCGTTGCAAAAATGTGATGCGGAACAAAGGAAAGAATTTTAATAGGCGCAACCGTTAAAAATTCAATAGGTTTGACATGCATGGTAATCACAAAACTTATACCAACCAGGTTTTTCGACAAGCGGTTAGGGGGCAGAACAGCGCGTCGCAGCAGCCATGCGGGCAGCGGTTGCTATGGCGCTGACGAGGCTTGCCGGATTGGCGATGCCCTTGCCGGCAATGTCATAGGCTGTGCCGTGGTCCACTGACGTTCTGATAATCGGAAGACCGAGGGTAATATTGACACCATCGGCGAAATGCAGCAGCTTGAGCGGAATAAGCCCCTGATCATGGTACATGCAAACAACGGCATCAAATGCGCCGCCAGCAGCATGATGAAAAAGGGTATCAGCAGGATACGGTCCGGTTGCATTCACGCCCTGTTGCTGCGCCCGCTGGATAGCAGGACGGATAATCTCCTGTTCTTCAACGCCAAACAGACCATCTTCGCCGGCATGGGGATTCAGGGATGCCACCGCAATTCGTGGCGCCGGAAGAGAAAAATAACGCTGGAGCCCGGCCGCAGCAATCAGAATTGTTTTTACTATATTGTCCACGGTAATGAGCAGCGGCACCTGATTCAGGGCGCAGTGGATGGTGACCAGCACCACGCGCAACGTTTCGCCGGCAAGCATCATCACCACATCAGAGGAATGGGTGAGATGCGCAAGCATCTCGGTATGGCCGGGAAACGGGTAACCGGCGACCTGAAGAGATTTTTTGTTGATGGGACCGGTAACAACGGCATGCAGTTCACCGGCAAGCGCCATGGTCACCGCGCGAACAATATAGCTTCCCATCGCTTTACCGGTTTCATTTGTGGGATGACCAAACAAAGCCGTTTTGGGGTTAAGTGTGGAAAGTGCCATGAGATCAAGGGTTCCATAGCGAAAGGCAGCGTCAGTGATGCTGTGGATGATATTGAGCTTGATGCCGGAGTTGAGCAGTTGCTTTTCTCGTTCCAGGATCGCGGCATCGCCCAAAACGAGGGGCCGGCAGATGCTGTACAGGGGCGCTGAAGAGAGAGCTTTAATAACAATCTCGGGACCTATGCCGGTCGGATCACCCATGGTAATGCCAATGAGCGGAAGCAAAGCGTAATTTGCATGCTGCAGCACGGCATTCATTTATACACATCTTCCTCTTTGAATACTTTCGTGCCCACCGTTACTAAGTCTGCTCCGTCCCATTTCCGGTAAAAGCAGCTTCTGAAACCGGTGTGGCAGGCGGCAACCTTCTGCTCCACCTTCATGAGCACGCAGTCTGCATCGCAATCAATAAATATTTCTCTGACGTCCTGCGTATGCCCTGAGCTTTCGCCTTTCATCCAGTATTTTTGACGTGACCTGCTCCAGAAGTGAGTCTTTCCGGTTTGCAGCGTTGTTTTGAGGGATTCCCGGTTCATGTAGGCAACCATGAGCACTTCATTGTTTTGGTAATCCTGAATGATTACCGGAACCAGACCCTGTTCGTCATAGTTGATTGCGTCGTATAATTGCATAACCAGCGATCATCCTTTGCTGTATTGGTTCAACGGGTCGAGAACCCTGTGGTTTTTTTCTATAATGTCGCGGCGAGCCGCCGAACCACGGTATTTTTGCAATAACGGTATTGTTCACAGGCGCACTGCGATACCGCGGGCGGCAAGGTATTCTTTTGCCTGCCGTATGCTGTATTCCCGATAATGGAAAATAGATGCCGCCAATACGGCGTCAGCTTCGCCATCGGCAAGCGCTTCGTAAAGATGTGCCACCGTCCCTGCACCGCCGGAAGCAATGACCGGGATAGTAACCGATCTGGCGACTGCGCTGATCAGCGGAATATCATACCCGTCTTTTGTCCCGTCACGGTCCATGCTGGTAAGGAGGATTTCCCCGGCGCCGCGCTGTTCCATGAGCTGCGCCCATTCCACGGCATCAATGCCGGTCGGCGTTCTGCCGCCGTGAATAAACACTTCCCACTGCAGGCAATTCTGGGCGTCGGCAGGCATGCGTCGCTTGGCATCTATGGCTACTACAATACACTGGCTGCCAAAGCGTTCTGCCGCGCGCAGGACAAAAAACGGATCCTGCACCGCAGCTGTGTTGATGGAAACTTTGTCAGCACCGGCATTAAGAAGATTTCGGATATCTTCAAGGTCTCTGATGCCACCGCCAACGGTGACCGGCATAAAAACTTCTGCTGCTGTCCGAGCAACAACCTCGAGAATTATTGTGCGCCGTTCATGGGATGCAGTGATGTCCAGAAAAACTAATTCATCAGCGCGCTCATGGTCGTAGAATTTGGCATTTTCAACAGGATCACCCGCATCCTGCAGATTCAAGAAATTTACTCCTTTAACAACCCTTCCGTCCTTTACGTCAAGACACGGTATGATTCGTTTGGTGAGCATATAACCAGCGAATTAACGACTACCGACCACACAAAACCGACTACGAGAGACACCGGCGTCAGTCTTCATCCCCGTTCCTTCCGTTCCGCAAGGCGGATGCATTCCCGTAAATCAAGAGCGCCGGTGTACAGTGCCCGGCCGATGATGACACCGCTTATCCCATACTGCTCTATTGATAATAGAGCTTCTAAATCCTCTTTCCGGGAAACGCCGCCGGAAGCGATAACGGGGATCGAGGTTGAGCGGGCAATCTGTGCCGTGCTTTCAATGTTCGGACCAATCAACATTCCATCACGCTGTATGTCAGTAAAAACAATTGCAGCAAGGGGTAAATGTTCTACCCGTTGAATGAGGCGGACTGCTGTCATCGCAGTGGTTTCAGTCCATCCCTGCACGCATATCATACCATTGGTAGCGTCAATGCCGACGATGATTCGCCGAGGATATGCGTCGCAGCTTTCTTCCAGCAAGCGCGGATTTTTGATTGCTGCCGTGCCAAGAATAATACGGTCAACCCCCAGGGAAAAATATTCTTTTACCGTCTCAAGGTTCCTGACCCCGCCGCCAAGCTGTATCGGAATAGAAACTGCAGAAAGAATAGACCGGACAGCATCTCTATTTTGGGGGCTGCCTGCCACGGCACCGTCAAGGTCAACTACATGAATTCGCAGTGCCCCCATAGATTCCCAGGTTTTTGCCATTTCTGCGGGGTTGTTTGCATAGACCGTGGTTTTATCCATGTCCCCCTGACACAACCGGACGCATTTCCCTCCCTTAAGATCAATAGCCGGAATAATAATCATACAAATCCTGGTAATATGTGAGCGTTACACGCACCCGTGTTCGCCCTGCTGATTTTCTCATAATTAAGCCACAGCCTGAAGCCTCGTCCGGCATTGGGTTGTGCCCACGAGCGCTCCTCAGTGAAAAGCCGCATTTTGTAAAGCCCACGCACCAAACTGCCTCATAATTTGCAAGCCCAGCGTCTGGCTTTTCTCCGGATGGAATTGGAAGGCAACCACATTATCTTTCCAGAGCGCCGAGGCAAACCTTACACCATAGTGGGTTGTGGCGGCAACCACTTGGAGATCTTCCGGGAGCACATAATAGGAATGAACAAAATAAAAAAACGATTCATCAGGAATATCCTGTAAGCACGGCGGCCGTTTATGAATCGAGATGGAGTTCCACCCCATATGCGGAATCTTTAGGCGCAGTTCAGACTGAACCGATGATGGTGGCAAACGGGTCGGGAACCGCACCACACGACCCTTGATAACATCAAGGCCGGCCGTTGTGCCAAATTCTTCGCTTTCCGAAAATAAAATCTGCAGGCCCAGACAAATCCCGAGGAACGGCTTGCCCGCGCCAATGGACTGCAGGAGAGGCATTATTAGTTTACGGGTTTCAAGGTTTTTTACACAGTCTCTAAAAGCCCCAACGCCGGGTAGGACGAGGGCCGGTGCGTCACGCAGTTCCTGCGGCGTTTGTATGATCCGCGCTTCGTAACCGGTCTTTTCAAATGCTTTCAGGACACTGCGTAGATTTCCCATCCCATAGTCAATGATGCCGATCACCAGTGCCTCACCCTACAACAAGCCTTTTGTGGAAGGAACGCCAGATAACCGCTTGTCTATTAAGGTTGCGCTATCAAGCGCCCGCCCGAACGCTTTAAAGATTGCTTCAATAATATGGTGATAATTTTTTCCCCGGAGCACATTGATGTGCAGCGTGATGCTGCTGTGATTCACCAATGCCTGGAAAAATTCTTCCACCAGTTCAAGGTCAAAAGTTCCAACTTTTCCCCGCAGCGGCGGTACATTGAAGACCAGATAAGGGCGACCGCTCACATCAATAACAACCTGGGCGAGAGCCTCGTCCATGGGAACCGCCACATCGCTATATCGGCGTATGGCGCGTTTTGTTCCAAGTGCTTTCTGTAGCGCTGCGCCGAGACATATACCAATATCTTCAACCGTGTGATGGAGGTCTACAGTCGTATCGCCGGTTGCGTTGATGGTAAGATCAAACAGCCCGTGTTTTGCCAGCAGCTCCAGCATGTGATTTAAAAACGACACCGGAGTGGAGACGGCATAGGTTCCCGAGCCGTCGAGATTCAGTGTTACCGAGATATCAGTCTCACTGGTTTTCCGTTTTATAACGGCAGTTCTTTTCATCGGCTGCTCCATGCTAAACGATATGAACTCAATGCGTAATATTTATTGTATCATCGGGAAAAGTCCTGTTTCAAGCAAATTCCCGGTTACTGAACGAAAGTTTTATTAAAGAAGGGATGCCAGGCTAGGCATGAAAGCATCTCTTCTCCCCCTTCTTCGGTATGAAAAATGCCAGCCCTAAGTTATCGTAGAGCTGGCATTGAGAACAGCGACGTGTTCATCTTATACCGGTATGTGCAGCTTTTTGACCAGCTCCATTTTTTCAGTGACGGTCATGTTTTTCGTATTGATGCCGGAAACGACGGTTCCGGAAAGCGGCGGCGGATATTCAAAACCGGGGACAATTCTTCTGCCTCGACCATACGGTTCAAATCCCGGTGTGTTGTTAAATTCCTCTACAATGAGGAAGATATTGGTGGCAACATCACAGGCGCCGCCGTGATATTTGCAGTGTGCTTGATTGATATAGTCTGCAATTTTTTTCTCATAATCGGTATTGTTGGGGTTGTAATACGATATAAGCCAGCAGAACCCCCTGAATTCAAAGGTCGGGGTCTCGTCCGCGAGGCCACCAAACCATGTCTGGGTGCCGTCGGTATTATACAGAGACATGTAGCAAAGCGTAGCCATCGGGTTATCAATTATATTGGCAAACGTATGGGTTTCCCGCCATGGGTAGGGACCATAGTTGTCCTGGTCATTAATCGGATGACCGCTGTAAAGCTCAAGAGTGGCAAATCGGTCTTTCATCCACAGGCTGGTTTGGTTATAGAGTTCTCTTCGTTTCCTGAAAACTGCAACCGGGATATCCCCGGAAGCATAGGCCTGTTCAATTTGCTGATTTATATAATCAATTTTATCTTCTCGGGGCAGAATCGTGAAACCCTTGGGGGTATTATTAAGATGAAAGTCGCTGTCTCCTCGTCCGCTCCAGTTTAAACCGTAAGTCGCCAGCATGGGGTGATGGTGACCGCCGTTGGGGATTTTCAGGGTATCGGTTTGCCCGGTAAAGAAAGCGATAAGCTGATCATAATACCAGTTTTTTTCCGCAAGCCAGAATTGCAAAAATTCATTATCAAATTCTCTCACTTGGTACCAGCGCCACCAGCCGTCCACTTTTGCAATTACTTTCCCTTCGCTGTTTACTTTATCGGTGCGGATGTTCCTGGGCACAAAATACCTATTGCCATCAGCATCTATTTTCCAGATATTACGATGTTCCTTAATTTTGCCATTGGACGGAAAGATTGACGCGTTCCCTTTTTTGGGGCTAAATGGCAATCCAAGGCCAATTCCAGCGGCTGAAAGGCCGGCGAGCTTTAAAAAAGATCTTCTTTCCACGTTGCTATTCTTAAAAAAATCTTTGATTTTGCCCATACCTTCTCCTCCTTGTGTTTTATTTTTATAAATTGTTACCAGGGTAACAGCGCGATAATAACTGGAGCGTGTTTTTTCACCACCCCCTTTCGCAGCGCGAAAAAGGCAAATAATAGCTCATCAGCAATTGACGTTTCTGGTTACGTCCCTTCACAAGAATATATTAGCAGAAGTAAAAAGATTTTTCAGCTAAAATAATTTTAATTTAAATTATTTTTTTTTTAATAGTTCAAAAATGAAATTTCAAACCATGAACCATCAGGCGCCCTTTTCAACCTCTGGCAATCGCATTGCTTTTGATCATTACCCGGCACAACCCATTGCATATCAGGGGCTCGGGCTGATGTTCAGTCGCAGCCAACGAAGGGCTGCCCAGCATTCCGTCATAAAACGATTTGATGACCGCAAAGGCGCAGTGACCGACGGAACCCATTGAAGAAACAGCTTAAAAATGGTTAAAGCTTTGCACCGGCATACCGATTTACGTGATACATTCTGATAAGGGTCTCCTGAGAGAGCCTTCAGAATTACGTTACCAGCAAGCTTCTGATAAGGGACTCCGGTGAGGGCCTTCAGAAGCTTTTTGTTTGGCAAGCCGCCACCCTGACACTAATAGCCTCCGCTGCAATTTCGCTAACGCAAAGGAAATACACACAGGACACTTCCCAATATTTTTTCATGATCCTTTGGGTGCCTGGAGCACAGGGAGCTTCTCGTCACGACCTGTGGCTTTTTGGCTTCGTTCACAACCCCGGCACCTTCCCTCTCCTGGACCGAGCAGGCAGATCACAGCGCTTTGCCGTCGGGACGGCTCTGGGGTCTGATTGTGCAACAGATAACAGTAGCTGCCGGGTAAAAAGAACAGCATGCTGGTGCGATGACGTAGGCCCCCCTGCGTTCTATATAGAATGGCCGCTTTCCCTGTCCACTCTTTGCTGGTTTCGCTGCTAATTGCCGAATTTTCTATACCATTATTTGGGAAACGTGCTTAAATAAAAACGGGATTTGTCTGCCGTTGACAAATCCCGCAACCCGCATACCCCTAAGGGGCCGGCTGTTTTCGCTTTTGCTTCTTTTCTTTCTGGCTGTCTTTAGCAGAAACCGGTATCTGCTGTTTTTCTTTTTTTCCCTTCGGGAGCTGCTCTGCAGCCTGCGCCGCCTGTTCCCGTTTTTGCACGGCAACCGCGTTCATTATCTTCTGGCGGACTTCGACGGCAGCGATTGCGCGACTGGTCCGCTTAATTTGCGCCAGAAGATGTTTGACCACCGTATCTTTGCGGATCTTCTCCTCATCCGCGCCCGCTGCAATCAGGGCAGCTTTTCTTTTTGCCAGCTGATTCAAAAGTCGTTGTTTCTGCCGCACTCTGGTCTGTTTTAAACTGGATGCCATCTTGATTCCTTTACCGAAATAGTAACTGCGATGCTGAACCCATTACCCTCTGGTTGTTTCGATGTCATGATTACGCGGTTTATAAACAAAGTATAGGCGGCGCATACCGCTGTGTCAAACAAAAAAATAATCCGCATGGTTGCCGGCGGAATTATTGCCGGGCGCCTTACTCCTTCCTCCGGCTGCGCGAATGCAGCCTACAGCTCGCGCAAGGCGACAGCGACCGGAATTCGTGCCGCCCGCACCGAAGGCGAAAGCCCGCCGATAAATCCCATGAACAGGGCGAAAAGAATACCCTCAGCAAGAAGATCAGGCGTGATATGAAACGCAAATGCCACGTTCGAGAAGGTTTGCCAGTTAATGGTCGAGGTCGTATAGCCGTTAATGGGAAACACGATGATGCAGCCGATAATGCCGCCTATCAATGCGATAAACAGCGACTCGCACATAAAAGACACGATAATATGACCTTCACCAAAACCAAGGGCACGCAAGGTGGCAATTTCTCGGACGCGGGCTGAAATGGCTGAATACATGGTATTGAGCGCGCCGAAAACCGCACCAATCCCCATCACCATGGCAACCAAAAAGCCCAGCACACGGATTACCGTGGTTACCATCCGGGATTGGCGTTCGTAATATTCCGTTTCCCGTTCCACCTGCACCGTCAGGCGCGGATCGGCGGTCAGAGCATTTTTGAATTCTGTAAACGCAAATGGCGACGTCAGACGAACCGTAACCGACTGACAAAGGGACGGGGAGCGTTTATAGGTCTGGTTGAGAACCATGCCGTCACACCAGATTTCAGAATCAAACGCGCTCCCCTGCGCGTCCATGACGCCTACCACCGTCCACGTTCTGCCGCCAAAACGCGGTTGACTACCCAGCTCAAATCCATGGTATATAGTGGGGATATTTTTACCCACTATCAATTCAGGAAGGCCCGGGGTAAAAACACGACCCCGTATCAATTTTACCGAACTGCGAATGTCAAAGGCGCGCACAGAAATACCGCGCACCTGCACCAGTGCTTCGGCATTGGTCGAACGCTGCGGCAGCGCTGTAACGACAACGACTTCCGGGCTGACCAGCGGACTGCCATCCCCCCCTGACGCGATCCCCGGAGCGTCCCGGATGACCTTGATCTGAGGCAGCATGATGACGCTTTCCATTTCAGACGACGACCCACCGCGCCGCACCATGGCATTGTGCGGCGAACCGGATGATACCAGTGCCGCTTCAAAACCGCGCGCCATGGAAAGGGTCGCGACAAATACCGCCACCACCCCTGCGATGCCCAAAACAGCAACGGCATTTGATGCCCAGCGAATAATGATACTGCGGATATTATAAATGAGGGGTATGGCCATCGTCAGGTTCTGCGTAATGCCTCAACAATATTCAGCCGCATGGCAAAGAGTGCGGGCAATATACTTGCGAGCCCCCCGATGAAAAGTGCCAGCATCAGTCCGACCAGCATTTTTTGCGGCGCCAGATAAAATACCGGAAGCATGCCCCCCGTGGGATCGCCGGTCAAGGTATACAATTTTCCTGCCAGAATGCCCATGCTGCCGCCGAGCACTGCGATACACAGGGATTCCGCAATTACCAGAAACAGGATCGCCATATCAGAATACCCGATCGTTTTGAGTGTGGCAAACTCACCGGTTCGTTCCCGGACCGACATAGACATCGTGCTGCCGGTGACCAGCAGCAAAGTAAAAAACACGACCCCGCCAACCGAGAGCATAATGAGCTTGATATTGCCGATCTGTTTTACAAAGTCAGCGGCAAAGGATCGTTCCGTATCGGTTTTTGTTTCATAGGCAGAATTGGCAAATCGCCGGTCAATTGCAGCGACCACTGCCGGCGCTTTCTCAATATCCTGAACTTTTACCAGATACCACCCGACTGTCCCCTTGCCAAACTCCGGTGGCCGACGCTCATCCAGCAGATCATAGTGAAACCAGAATTGGGTCAAATCGTCCTCGTGTCGCGTTCCCTCATAGACGCCCCGAATGTTAAATTCCCACGTTCCTGGCCAGATTGTGCCGCGCAGGGGAATGCGATCGCCGATTTCCCAGCCAAATTTTTCCATAGTCCGACGGCCCACCACACACCCCTCTTTGTCGCGGACAAAGGCCTGCCACTGCTTTTCCGGAACTTTAAATTCAGGATACATCTGGAGATGCCCTGTTACATCAATGGCAATCTGGGGAAAAAAATTCTTTTCATTTTGATAAATACCGCCAAACCATACCGCAAAGGTCACCTGTTTAACTCCCGGAATCTGCATGAGCCGCTCACGGTAGGAAAACGGAAGAGGCTGGATGATTGAGGTTTTATTCACTACCACCAGACGGTCTGCACCAGCAACTTCAACTCCTTGATTAAACGAAGCCTCAATAGTTGCCAGGAGGCAATAAAGAAACAACGCGATGGTGAATGACCCGATGGTCATGCCGAAACGCACTTTTTTACGCAGAAGATTTGCCAGCAGGAAAAAAAAGAACTTCATAGGCTATGCCGCCGATTTTGTCCTTCAACCAAAACCCCTTTATCAAGGTGCAGAACAACTTTAGCTCGTTCTGCCGCACGGGGATCATGGGTGACCATGAGAATAGTTTTTCCAAAATCTTCGACCAGACGGTCAAGCAGGTTCAGGATGTCGTCTGCGCTATGCCGGTCAAGATCGCCGGTCGGTTCATCGCACAGCAAAAAAGTGGGGTCTGATACGATCGCCCGGGCAATCGCAACACGCTGCTCCTGGCCGCCAGAAAGCTGGCGCGGATAGTGGTGCATGCGGTCGGCAAGTCCGACCACCGACAGCGCCGCCTCCACATGAGAGCGTCGTTCCGCCTTGGACAGATTGGTCAGCAACAACGGCATTTCCACGTTTTGAAATGCGGTCAGCACAGGAATGAGATTATAGAGTTGAAAAATAAAACCGACATGGCGGGCACGCCAGGCCGTGAGCTTGCGCGCCGACATATGGGTGATTTCGTCACCGGCTACCGTTATGCTTCCAGCGCTGGGCAGATCAAGACCGCCCAGTAAATTGAGCAGGGTGGTCTTGCCGGAACCACTGGGGCCCATAAAGGCCACAAATTCACCTTCATCAACATCAAGGTTTAAACCCTGCAGGACATGTATTTCTTCACTGCCCCGCTGGTATTTTTTATCAAGATTGCGCACTTGAATCAGCGCAGTGCTGTGATTAATACCGTTAACTGAAACCACGTGTGTGTGTAGGGACTATGTGTTATGAGGTGTCCGCGCCAAAGATCGCCTGATGCCGCGACCCTATTCATTTTATTTCTGCCCGTTGTCCATGCCGTAAATTTCTGGGGCCATTGATAACAACCGCATCGCCTGAGGAAAGCCCCTCAATAATTTCAACATCGGTACCCCGCTCTTCTCCTAATTTCACCGGGCATTGTTCAAGTTTGTTCCGCACTACCCGAAATACGGACTTCTTGCCATTTGCCTCAAGAACCGCCTCTTTTGGCACCAGTACCTGCGCAGCACTCTGCCGGACCGAGTCCTTTTCGCTGAGGAATGATACTTTAACCCCCATATCGGGAAGAATTCGCGGATCAAGCTGGTCAAACGCAATGCGCACCTTTACCGTTGCCTTTTGGCGGTCTGCGGTGGGAATGGTGGTGCGCACGGCCCCCGGAAGGTGCCAGTCAGGATAGGCATCAAGCACCGCATCCACCTTCTGGCCGATGGAGACTTTAGCAATATAGGATTCGTTCACGTCCACTTCAATTTCCAAAGAATCCATGTCAACGATGGTGGCGATGCCGGTTCTGGTAAACCCGCCGCCCGCGGAAATAGGCGACACCATCTCCCCCACCTGGGCATCCTTGGATACCACAATACCAGAAAACGGTGCGCGCACCGTGCAATTTTCAAGATCCTGCCGGGCAACAGCCAGTCGAGATTCCGCCGCCTGCACCTGCTCCAGCGCCAGCCTGCGGCGCGCCTCAAAGGCGTCAGCCGCAGCCTTGCTATGGTCAAGTTGTTCCTGACTGGCCACCTGTTTGCGGTGCAAATTTTTGATGCGAATCAAGGTGCGCTGCGCATCAGCAGCATTTACCTCTATCTCGCGTATTGCAGCCTGAGCCACCTGTAAATCAGCCTGGGCCGCGGCAAACTGGGCTTTTGCGTCAGCGTCGTCAAGATAGGCAATTATTTGGCCCTCTTTCACAGGCATGCCTTCTTCCACCAGCATTTCTTTCACCCTGCCTGTTATTTTTGCCGCAACCGTCGAGCGGCGGCGCGGTGTCACATAGCCGCTTGCGTTAAGAACAACCGTCCCGCCGCTTGCACTCGGAGGACGCGCAATAGCCACTTCAACCGCGACTTTTTGATTGTTCAGCGCAACAATCAGCATTACCCCAATAATCAGCAGCACACCGACACCGGTCATAATCATATTTCGTCTTTTTGATCCTGATTTTGTACGGGCATTCGGATCAATGCGCAGCGCGGCAAGGTCTGGAGATGGCATTTTTTCCTTAGACATTTATCATTTCTCCGTAAGATAGAACTGATCAGAATTTTCCCCACAATTGTTTATCGGTTGCCATTGAGAGCGCAGCGAAATGTTCTCACCCTCACCACTATGGTTTTTTGCAGCGTTCACGCCCCCCGCACGTTCTGTAACCGACCAGGGGCAGGCAGGGTCTCCGATTCTGAGTATGCTTTGGGGTCTGGCAGTACCGAATATACCAGGTGCTGCCGGGTCGAATGCGAGCGCCGTTTTGGTGTGGCGGGAAAAACCCTGCTGCGCTCATCTCGGTTTGTGCCACGGTTCGATCCTGCGCTTTTCTGTGCTCGCATACCGCTAAGCTGATTCTTAACGGCAGTTTTTGGGGAATTTCCTAAAAAAACATAATAACATAAAATGTATCATATGAAAATTGCTATTCAGGCTGAATAAAAAAACCGCGTTAATCCACATGCCTGTTTTGGATTTTCAATCGTGGGTAATATATGATATAATAAAATATAAAAACATAGCGGTGAGGCGTGAGACAGTTACCGGTCGGGTTGAAAAAACCCCGCCTTTGAGGTGGTGATGAAACGGCACGGCATGTAACAGCAATCATCATTACCGGAATGCCCAGCGCTGGGCGCAGGGAACGTTCTTGTTTACGATCAATCTGGTTCAATGTTCTCACCGGTTCATGAGAGGTAAAAAATCGTCATGTGAGGGAGGAGGGCCTATGAACATAGAACTTTCCAAAGAAGACTTACAATTAATTGACATGCTGCTTTCTAAAGCCGAAGGTGCGACAGCCGTTGAAATTCATCATTGCAAATTCAGTGAGTATAAAAACTTTCTTAAGCAACGGGAGACCCATATTGCCAACCTGCTGGCACGGATACGGAATGCTTTAGCAAGTTTTCCATGATCGCCACGAATATGCTCTGCAGCAGAAGAAGGTGCCCATAAACGAAAGGTATGGTTTAGATGGGCACCTTTTTTTTGCATGGAGGCATAGGGTTTTCTTGACGGTGTTGCTAAAATAGCATATCATGACCGCAGTCATGATATCATCATTACCGACCGACCGTGAACCGGCAGGGGCGCCCTAATATTAACAGGGGGTTCGTTTCAGACTATTTTTTACAATGTTCATGCAAGAAAAAAGTTATATTTGAAATCGGGCGAAACATAGTGTAGATATTCGGGGTGCGATACAGGTGAAAAAAATTTTGAGGGCGCATCGTTCATGCTTGAATCTTTAAAGAAGATCCGCAACGCAGAACAGGCAGCACAACAGAAATTACAGCAGGCACAGCAGCAGGCTGAAGAGATGTTGAAAAATGCTGAGCATGAGTCACGGATGATTGTTCAAAAAGCAATCCGTGACGCACGAAGTGAGGCTGATACTCAGTTTAAGCGCATCTGCAGCACGGCAGAACAGGAAGCCCGTGAGTTATTGGTGGCAGGAAATCAGGAAATCACATCCTGGCGGGCAAACGCGGAAGCGCATATTGACGCTGCCGCTACTGTTATACTGCGCCGGATCATAGGGGACATCTGAATGTTTTTCCCAGAGCGCATCAAAAGAATACGTTTTCTGGTTCTTGAAAACAGCACAGAACGAGTGGTCAAGCGGCTGCATGAACTGGGCGCGGTGCAGATCTCAGATTGCCGGGAAAAATTTGCTGATCCGCAATGGGCAGAAATCTTGTCAGCACATCCCGCACATCCTGATCAGAAAAAAATTGCATTACTGCTTGCTGGGGTGAACCGCTTAATAGATGTTTTTTCTGCTCTACAACCCGCTGAGAAACAAGGACTCTTTGGTAAACTTCTTGCGCCGCCCCCCCCCGCGGTAATTCGACCACGGGAACTCCTGCGCACCGCTCTCTTTTCTGAAGCAGAAGCAACGATTGCGGCGATCGATGCAGAGCTATCCGGTCTTATCGCGCGGTTGGAGCTTATTGAAATTGAAGAGCTTGATCTGATAGCGTTACGCGATGCTTTTGCTCCTGTTGCGCATCTGGAAATCCCTTTGGAGCTTGTCGGGAGAGGTCCCGGTGCCGCCATATTTTTCGGCCTGGTTCCAGAACATATATGTTCGGCATTAGCGAAGGATGTAAAGCAGGCAACCGATGGCGCTGTCGTAATCATTGATGAACCGATTGCGGGACAGAAAATGGCTCTGGTGCTTGCCTGTCTTTCCGCGCAGGCCGATGATGTGCACAGCATTCTCAGGAAATGGGGAGTTGAGCTGATTAGCCCGGCGGGGTACCACGGTTCGCCGGCACAGGTAATCAGTTCAATTACTGAGCACATTAATGCGCTGCGTGCGGAACAGAAGACGCTGCGGGACCGCATGAACGAAATCAATAACCGATGGAGCCAGCAGCTTGCACTGCTCCGGGAAGAGCTGATCATCGAAAGAGCGCGCACTGAAATTCAAACCTGTTTTGGTCGCACGGCATATGTTACTGCCATTGAGGGATGGGTGCCGGCGACAAAAACAGAAATGGTGCGTCAGGCAATGAATGCCCTCGGCACTGAACCTGTGGCAATAGAACTGGGAGAACCTGATGAGCCAATCGCGGCAATCCCGGTGGCGTTGCATAATCCTGGTATTCTAAAACATTTTGAATTTCTCACCAAGCTCTATGCACACCCCCGTTATGATGAAATCGATCCGACGGTGCTGATGTGTCCGTCATTTCTATTTTTCTTTGCAATCATGGTCACCGACGCCATGTACGGGTTCATGACGCTCTCCCTTGGTCTGCTCCTTCTTTTTAAAGGCGGGGGCAGGTATGATCCGGTAATCAAAGCGGCAGGAGTGATTCTCGCACTGGGAGGTGCGGCAACGGTAATCCTCGGTGCACTTACCGGTGGGTGGTTCGGAAACCTGGCAACCAAATATCTTGGCATCCAGTTTCTTCAACGGATGACGGTTTTTGATCCGCTGGCTAATGTTACTGCATTTTTACTCTTTTCTCTTGGCGTGGGTCTTGTGCAGCTCAATCTTGGTATTGGTATGGGGATAGTGCAAAATATAAGGCGAAAGCACTGGGAAGAAGCCATGAAGAATATCTGGATTGTGTTTTTGGAACTCGTTCTGCTCTGTTACTACCTTGATAGCAGGATTCTGGCATACGTCTGCGCTGTTCCTGCTGCGATCCTGCTGTTGTATAGCGCCAAGGGGATGTTTTTATTCAGTTTTACCGGGTTCATTGGCGATGTGCTTTCTTATGCCCGTCTGATAGCCCTGGGGCTCGTAAGCTTTGGGTTTGCCATTGCGATTAACGCGTTGATCGGGTTGGTGTGGAAAATACAATATCTCGGTTGGCTGCTGGCGCTGATTCTGCTTATTGCCGGGCATCTGTTTGGGTGGGTTTTGAATGTTATTGGGGCGTTTGCCCATAGTATCCGACTGCATTTTGTTGAATTCTTTGGCAAATTTTATACCGGAGGCGGTCAGGAGTTTATTCCGTTCGGTGCCAAAAGGGAATTCCGGGCATTTACATAGCCGTGCAAGGCATTATAGTTTAACACGATAAAAAAAAACAATTTATTCAGGGAGGTGCACCATTATGGAATTTACCTTAGGTTTAGGTCTGGCGGCGCTGGGTGCCGGTCTTTCTATGGGTATTGCAGCGATTGGCGCCGGGTTAGGTGTTGGAATCGCCGGAGCTGCCGGTGCAGGCGTCATAGCGGAAGATGCCAAAAAATTCGGCCCTGTTTTAGTACTCCAGGCGTTCCCCCAGACGCAGGGAATTTACGGGTTTGTGGTAGCCGTTCTGATACTCATGGGGACGGGACTCTTAGGAGGACAGCCCAAAGCAATTTCTCTTGAGCTGGGGCTCATTTGCCTTGCCGCCGGGTTAACCACTGCATTTGGCGGCATTACGGCAATAGGACAGGGGATTACTGCAGGCGCCGGCATGGGGTCTGTGGCAAAAAACCCTGACACCCTTGGGCAGAACTGCGTGCTCGCGGTTATGGCTGAAACCTTCGCCGTTTTTTCCCTGTTGATCGCGGTGCTCATACTTGTCGGCGCAAAGATACTGTAATCGTCACAATAGCGGTGAGCAATAAATAATGCGGGGTGGAGACATGGTATATGCCCTCTGACGGGAGCGCGAGAATTATACAGGAAATTGAAAAGGCTGCAGATGCCCAGATTGCTGCGCGTATCGCAGAGGCGCAGTCCCAGGCTCGCAGCATGATCACGGAGGCTGAGAAAAGAGCCGCACAGGAGCGCCAGCAGATCATGGCAACCGTCATGCAGGAAGCGCAGCGCGAGTCGCAGAGAATTCTGGCCGAGGCCCGTGTTCGGAAAAAACGCGCAAAATTGCTGCTCCGGGAAGAACTTATTCAGACGGTATTCAATCGCGGGTTGCTTATGCTGGCATCATTTGCGGAACAGGGAAGTTTTTGCGATATTCGCTACCGCGATGTGCTGATGCGGCTGGCCAAAGAAGCGTTGCTTTCTGTTGGACAAGAGTCCATGGAAGTACTCTGCAATGAACGTGACCGATGCCTATTCGATTCCACGACAATAGAACATCTGTGCAGTGAGATACGTGCTGCTCTGGGAAAACCGGTTTCTCTGAAACTTGCGGCGGAAACCATTTCCTGCTCCGGCGGGGTCATCGTGCGTGACTGCAGGGATAGACTCCGCATCGACAATACATTTGAAGCGCGTATGGCCCGGAGCCGACAGTCACTCCGAACTGAGGTCATGCGCATTCTTTTTGCGCACGGGACAGAGGAATGAACTACCAGTTTTTTGTGCTTGTTTTATTGCTGCTGTTGGGCGTGCTGATTCCTTATCTCGTTTTTCTGATGCGCAGCGTAAAAACTATTGTTCCGTATCTTTATCTGAACGCCCGTATCAGTGCCAAACAGGGCAGGCTCATAAAAAAAACCATGTTAACCGACCTGATAGAATCGGATTCAGTTGCCGAGCTCGCCTCACGTTTAGAGGCTACGGACTACGCGTTTGCCATGCCGGATCTGGTGCTTGATACCGCTGAATCAATTGAGCGGCTGCTTATCCGGTACTCCGCGGTCGTATACCATGAGCTGGCGGAGATGATGCCGCAAAAGATAGCTCCTGCCTTCAGTTTTTTGCTTCAGGAGTGGGATGTACGCAATATAAAAACAATTCTGCGCAGCCTGCGACGGGGGCTTCCTGCCGGGGAAATTCTGTCGCGCGTGATTCCGGCCGGCGAACTGCCCGGCTCGCTGTTGAGCAAACTGGCGGAGGCAGGATCCGTGGAGCAGTCAATTGCTCTTCTTGAAGGCACCCGGTATGCATTTTTGGCTGAACTGCTTCCACGGTACGAGCAGGAACGCACGCTGGCGGTCATGGACGCTGCATTGGACAAAAACCTGCTGGAAACCATGTGGAATCGAGTGATGGCAGACCCGGAGTTGCGGGTGTTGCAGCCGTTCCTTGCCGCACGGCTTGATGCCATTAATATCAAAATTCTTTTCCGAGCAAAGCGGGATTTCGTGCCACTCAGCGAGGTCATGCCCTATCTGATACGGGGTGGCGAGATTTTGGATGGCCCGCTTAAAATATTTGATGAGGTTGACGAAATCGGCGCACTGATCGCCAGCCTTGAATGGTCGTCATTTTATCATCCCCTGACCGATGCGTTTCCCGAATATGAAAAAACCGGGTCTTTGGCGATATTGGAGAAAGTCGTGGATGAAACGGTTTTAAAAATTGGCAGGGACACCGCGATAAAAAATCCCTATGGCATAGCGCCGGTTGCCGGGTATCTGGCGTTGCGGGAGGCTGAATTGAGAAATGTCCGGGCAATTGCGCGGCTCAAAGAGGCGGGCATGCCTCCTGATAAGATTAGAGAACTGGTCTTAGTGGTTTGATCGTTCATGGAAATTGCCGTTGTTGCTGACCCGCACGTTGCCACCGCATTCCGGCTTGCCGGCATAACCAGAAGCTATGAAACAGGCAACGCGCAGCAAATGCTGGCCGCACTGCTTCAGGATGAAGCCATTGCGTTGATTATCATAACCGAGAGTCTGGCACAAGAATGCCGGGCACTTATTGATCGGCAGCGCGCTTCCACCCGCATGCTGCCCCTGATTGTGGAAGTGCCTGAGTTTTCAGGCCCCCGACGACAAGGGGATGATCAAATAAGCCGCATCATCAAGCGCGCCTTGGGCATGGACAGTATCTGAACGATATGATTCGTGATAGCACGTGCCGTCAGGTGCTGACGTGCGGGATTGATGAAACGGCTGCGCGCCGAGCTATAACCATCACTATACGTTCATTTTGGAGGTCTCCGTTTGGCCGAATACAGCGAAGGTTCAATTCAAAGTATCGCAGGTCCTCTGGTTGTTGCCCGCAATATGCAAGGTTGCCAGATGTATGAGGTAGTCCGAGTTGGGGAAGCAGGGCTTATGGGTGAAACGATACGCCTTGAGGGGCAGCTTGCTTACATTCAGGTGTATGAAGATACCGCAGGTCTTCTGCCCGGCGAAAAGGTGTTGCGAACCGGGGAGCCGCTCTCTGTCGAGCTCGGCCCTGGAATCATCAGAAATTTTTATGACGGCATCCAGCGGCCCCTGAATGAAATCAGGAAGCAGGCTGGCGATTTTATTACCCGGGGAATATTGATCCCCGGCCTTGACCACGATGCGCGGTGGGAATTTACCCCCGTGGTGACCGTAGGCACCGCGGTGGTGGGCGGTGATGTGATTGGCACGGTTCCGGAATCACAGGTAATCACCCATAAAATCATGGTTCCTCCGGGCATCCAAGGAACTGTTGTGGAAATTCGCCCAGGAGCATTTCGCGTGCGCGACACCATAGCCATTTTAGAACACATGGGAACACATATTCCGCTGACCATGACCCAGAAATGGCCGGTTCGTGTGGAACGCCCATACAAAAAAAAGATTGACCCTAAAATCCCGCTGTTAACCGGCCAACGAATATATGACACCTTTTTCCCCATCGCAAAAGGCGGGACTGCAGCGATACCCGGCGGTTTTGGCACCGGGAAAACAGTCAGCCAGCACCAGGTGGCACGCTGGTCGGATTCTCAGGTAGTGGTCTATGTGGGGTGTGGCGAGCGCGGCAACGAAATAACCGAGGTGCTTGACAGCTTTCCGGAACTGGAAGATCCGAAAACCGGCCACAAGCTGATTGAACGCTCAACCCTGATTGCCAATACCTCGAATATGCCGGTCGCCGCCCGCGAAGCCTCAATCTATACCGGCGTGACCATTGCCGAATATTATCGCGATATGGGATATGATGTGGCGCTCATGGCCGATTCTACCTCGCGCTGGGCAGAAGCGTTACGGGAAATTTCCGGGCGGTTAGAGGAAATTCCCGGGGAGCAGGGGTACCCGGCGTACCTGGCATCGCGTTTAGCTCATTTTTATGAACGTGCGGGACTGGTGGAAACGCTCGGCAGCGATGAGCGCTACGGTTCGGTGTCAATCATCGGCGCGGTGTCGCCGCCCGGCGGCGACCTGTCAGAACCGGTTTCGCAAAACACCCTCCGGGTCGTGAGTGCGTTCTGGGCACTGGATGCGTCGCTGGCGGATCGGCGGCATTTCCCGGCAATCAACTGGCTGAGAAGTTACTCCCTGTATCTTGACTTTACCAAGGATTGGTACGCGCACCATATCGCCCCCGATTTTCGGGAGCTCAGAGCGCGGGCGATGATAATCCTGCAGCAGGAAGCGGAGCTTTCAGAAATTGTTCAGCTCATAGGTCCGGACGCTCTGCCGGAACGAGAGCGCTTGACGCTTGACGTTGCGCGGATGATTCGGGAGGACTTTCTGCAGCAGCATGCTTTCCACAAAGTAGATTCGTACTGTCCACCACTGAAACAATATCACATGTTGAAAATGATCATGTTATTCAATGATCTGGCAATAGAAGCGCTGGAGAGGGGAATGAGCTTTGCTGCTGTGAGCACCCTTGCTGTTAAGGACGCGCTGTCTCGAATGAAATATATTGCCAACGACGGGATCCAAGCTGCCTTTGCAGATCTTGAGTTACAAATCAGACAGAGTTTTCAAACAGCAGGAGCTGTTTCATGATTGCAGATATAAAAATTAGAGAATACCGCTCGGTTAAAAAGGTTGCAGGACCGCTGATAATCGTTGAAGGGGTTGAGGGCGTTGCGTTTGGAGAAGTTGTTAATATTAAGACCAGCTCGGGGGAAGAGCGAACCGGTCAGGTTCTTGAAGCCCACGAGACCCTTGCTGTCATACAGGTTTTTGAAGGGACCCGGGGTCTTGATACCCATAATACCGCCGTGCGTTTTGTCGGTGAAACCATGCAACTGGCGGTCTCTGCAGAGATGATCGGGCGATTCTTTGACGGCCTTGGACGGCCACTGGACGGCGGCCCTGAGATTATTCCCGAGAACAGAATTGATATTAATGGCTCGCCGATAAATCCAGTTGCCCGCACCTACCCCAATGAATTTATCCAGACGGGAATTTCATCAATAGACGGCATGAATACTCTGGTACGCGGGCAGAAGCTGCCGATTTTTTCAGGGGCAGGGATGCCGCATAATGAACTTGCCGCGCAAATTGCCCGTCAGGCTCGGGTGTTAAGCGCAACAGATCCCTTTTCAGTGGTTTTTGCCGCCATGGGAATCACCAACGAAGAAGCAAATTTTTTTATGAACGCATTTGAAAAAACCGGCGCCATTGAACGCATGGTGGCATTTATTAATCTGGCTGACGACCCGGCTATTGAACGTATCATAACCCCCCGCATGGCGTTAACGACGGCCGAATATCTGGCCTTTCATGCAAATATGCATGTGCTGGTTATCCTGACCGACATGACCAACTACTGCGAGGCGTTGCGCGAGATTTCCGCCGCCCGCGAGGAAGTGCCCGGCAGACGTGGCTACCCCGGCTATATGTACACAGATTTGGCAATGATCTACGAACGGGCAGGCCGAATCCGCGGCCGACATGGTTCAATTACCCTGATGCCGATTGTAACCATGCCAGATGACGACATCACCCATCCAATTCCGGATTTGACCGGGTATATCACGGAAGGGCAAATTGTGCTGACGCGCGATTTGCATCGGCGCGGTATTTATCCGCCGGTGGATGTTCTGCCCAGCCTGTCGCGGCTGATGAATCGGGGCATCGGCGAAGGTAAAACACGCGCAGACCACCTTGGTGTCTCGGATCAATGCTATGCTGCCTATGCTGAAGGCCGGGATGTGCGCAATATGGAAGCGGTCGTCGGCAGGGAAGCCCTTACCGAGCGGGATCTCAGGTATCTGGAATTTGCCGATCGCTTTGAAAAAGAGTTTCTCCAACAGGACCGTAACGAAAACAGAACCATAGAAACGACGCTGTCTATAGGCTGGCAGTTGCTCTCGGCACTGCCAAGTGGGGAGTTAAAGCGCATCGATATGGAATACATCAGGCAATATTATTCAGGCAGCACCGCACAGGAATTGGTTCTCTAACGCACAGTTTTCGTCATGGCAGAAATACTGGAAAACATTAAGCCGAACCGGATGGAGCTGTTAAAGCTCAGAAAACGGCTGATACTGGCCGAAAAAGGCCACCGGCTTCTCAAGGAAAAACGGGATGCACTGATCGCAGAGTTCATGAAAATAGTTTCCGTGGTGCGCTCGGTGCGCACCGACGTGCAGGAACAGTTGGCCCGCGCGTTTGAACAGGTGCTCGGCGCGGAGGCAATAATGGGTACCGAGCTGGTGCGGGAGATTTCGTGGAATACCGATCAGCCTATTTCCCTGCGCGTGGCGAACAGAAATGTTATGGGGGTCTTGATTCCGCTCCTTGAAATGGGCGATATAGTGCGGAAGGTTACCGGCAGGGGATATGGTCTGGTTGAGACTTCGTCCAAACTTGACGATGCGGCACAGTGTATGGAGCAGGCGCTTGCGGCGATTCTCAAACTTGCAGAGGTAGAGGAAACAGTGCGGCGATTAGGACGAGAAGTTGAAAGAACCAAACGCCGGGTTAATGCTCTGGAATATATTATCATGCCGCGTCTGAGAGCCACGATTAAACACATCTGGTTACAGATTGATGAACTTGAGCGGGAAAATTTTATACGACTTAAAAAAATTAAAGCGTCGCTCAATAAGGACGAATCAGCGACCGCTTAGTATCTCCGCCCTCTGCGAGTTCTGTTGAATCAGGGGGGGCGGACAGGGAGAGCGTATGGGTAACCGCTTGCTGTTTCATTATCATATGCAGAAACTGCAGAGAGAAGCAGAGCGAAGATACAAACTGTTTCTACTATTGCAGTGTATGCAGTATGCCGCCCCCATGCTCCTGTTTATCGGAGGTATTTTTGTCCTGCTGGTCGCAGGTAAACTAATCTTTCAGTAACATACGCGCAGGCCCCTGTCTGCCGTGCCGTGCGTTCATCTGTCGGCGTGGTATTTGTGTGCGGCTACGCAGCCACTATTTCAAACATTCCCCTTACCCGTCGCAGGTGGTACTTTGCTGATATCTGCTTTTTGCGCCTCACTGCCAGTCCCGCCCCTGTCTCCAACAATGAGAGCATTCCGTCGTGAGAGGGAAAAGGAGATTTATCCTGCGCCTCACGCCGGTATGTGACCGGGAGCCAAATACTATTTGCCCGGGGCAGAACAATATATGTGGATAAAAAAGCCAAGCTGAGGTACTATTTCACAAGAGCAAGACCGAATTCTGTCGTCAAAACAGCAAGAATAACAGAATAATAAAATCCCAGCGCGGGGTTAACCAGTTATAATGCTTTATATTGTTTCAAACCGATTGCCGGTCACCGTGGTTCAGGACAAAGTAGATTACAAGTTTATGCCCAGTTCAGGAGGGCTGGTCTCGGGACTCAGCTCCTATCTCCAGTCACTGGCAGACCAGGGGGGGACCTATACCTGGGTTGGGTGGCCGGGCAGCACCATAAAGGACCGGCACCGGGACGATCTCAAAGCCACATTAGGCCGGGAACTGCATGCCTATCCGGTCTTTCTCTCTGAAAAAGAGATGGATAAATTCTACTTTGGGTTCTGCAATCGAACCATCTGGCCCCTGTTTCATTATCTGCCCAGCTACGCATCCTATGATGCAGACAACTGGGATTCTTACCAATATGTAAATGAAGTTTATTTTCGCTCCCTGCAGGAGGTTGTCCAGCCCGACGATCTGGTGTGGGTTCAGGACTATCATTTAATGCTGCTGCCCAAACTGCTTCGCCAGCACTACCCGACGCTGCGCATTGGATTTTTCTTGCATATTCCCTTTCCCTCCTATGAAATTTACCGGCTGTTGCCGCGCAACTGGGGACGGGAAATTCTTGAGGGTTTGTTGGGCGCCGATTTGCTGGGATTTCATACCCATGACTACGCCCAATATTTTTTGCGCTGTGTGCTGCGCATCCTCGGGTATGAACATAATATGGGAACGCTGATTATCAATGAGCGGGTGGTCAGAGCAGACACCTTCCCGATTGGCATAGACTTTGAGCGTTTTCATAACGCCGCGCACGACCACGCAATTCAATATGACGCCAACGAATTACGAAAAAAATTCAACGATGCTAAAGTGATTCTCTCCATTGACCGGCTTGATTATACCAAAGGCATTATCAATCGGCTGCGGGGCTTTGAGCTGTTTCTTGAACATAATCCCGACTGGCATGGTCGCGTCGTGCTGCTGGTGGTGGTCGTGCCGTCGCGGGTGGGCGTTGAGCACTATCAGCTCATGAAGCGGCAGATAGATGAGCTGGTGGGAAAGATTAACGGCCGGTTTAGCAGGATTGACTGGACGCCGATCATCTACCAGTATCGGTCATTTACCTTTGAGCCGCTCATGGCGCTCTACAGCATCAGCGATGTCGCACTGGTTACTCCCCTGCGTGATGGCATGAATCTGATTGCCAAGGAATATGTGTCCGCGAAAAGCAGTAAACGCGGCGTTCTGATCCTGAGCGAAATGGCCGGCGCGGCCAAGGAACTGGGGGAGGCGCTGTTAATCAACCCAAATAATATTGAAGAGATCGCCGACACCATCCGAGAAGCGCTCGAAATTCCTGAGGCAGAGCAGATCCGGCGGATGAACGCCATGCAGCGCCGCCTACAGCGCTATACCATCATCCGCTGGGCCACGGATTTCATTAATGAGCTGGCTGCTGTGGTAAAAGAACGCGATCGGCTCAGCGCCAAGATCCTTACTGCTGAACTGAAGAAGCAGATGATAGAAGATTTTATTGCCGCCCGGAGAAAAATTTTATTTCTTGATTATGATGGCACCCTGGTGCCTTTCACCGGAGATCCTCAGGATGCTGTGCCGGATGAGGCGCTGTGCAGCATGGTGGCGCGCCTCTTGGCAAAACCAGAAACCGATGTTATCATAATCAGCGGTCGTCCCCGGGGCACACTGGATGCCTGGTTTGGCGCCGTGGGTGCCGTCATGGTTGCCGAACATGGCGTCTGGATCAAACACTCTGGCGGGGACTGGGAATTGACCATACCGCTGTCTAATGACTGGAAGCAACAGGCGCTGCCGTTGTTCTTGCTGTATGCCGACATTGTTCCCGGTTCGTTTGTGGAAGAAAAAGAATATTCTATTGCTTGGCATTATCGAAAGGCTGATCCGGAGTTGGCTGCGGCCAGAGCACGAGAATTGATCGATGAGATTGGTGAATTCACCGCGCATGTCAACGTGCATGTCGTGCACGGCAATAAGGTCGTGGAATTGCGCTGCGCCGGCGCAGACAAAGGAACCGCAGCCAAACATTTGCTTGCCGGCAAACCCTATGATTTTATACTGGCGGTTGGCGACGATCGCACTGATGAAGATCTCTTTAAGGTTATACCTGAGGACGTCTATTCTATCAAGGTGGGCTTTTGTCCCTCCCGCGCACGCTATAGTGTCAGCAATTATAAGGAAATACGAATGATTCTGGAGGAACTCGCTGGTGCCTAACCCTTTTTATTTTTTTTCAGAGTTACATCTGGTAAAACTGCTGGGGATGAGGGCAAAAAACCCCTGCGAACTACTGGAGCTCATTAAGCAGGTTCCTGCTTCCTCCATTTATTATCATACCCACCGGTTCCTGCAGCAGCATCACTATTTATCCCCCGAACCGCCGAATGATTTTGCCTACTGGATAACCAATATATTAGGACTTGATGCGCTTGGAGAAAGCCTTGCCAGCGTCGATATTGTGCGATTTGGCGGGATTGATGACCTGCGCCAAGAATTGATACGAATTCTTTCTGACTACATTGCAAAAGGCAAATATTGTCTTGATTGTGAGGCGGGAGAAGAATTTCATTTTATGGATTGTGTGACGGTTATTATACCAACACCCTATGTTGCCCACACCGTGGAGGAATTTTTAGACATCATCCCCAAGCTTAGTATTTATTCACTCTACTTTCACGTGTTTGAAGCGCGGATGCGACTGCGCAATACGGAAAATGACTTTTCTCGGTGGCTACGGGACAGCGGACACATTACCATGGCAGATAAATTATCCCGCTTAGACCCCTATACCATGACAATGGAAGGGTTGCGGGAAAAAATTATAAAGGTTGTCAGCAGTTATGTTTAACATCCAGGATTATGCCGCGGTGGTGGGCCAAGCAATTATAGATGAATTATATTTTCTGGCCAGTCGGCTGGAGGGCAAAGTTATTCAGCATATTAATTCCACCGCGGTGGGCGGGGGGGTTGCTGAAATACTCATCCGCATGGTGCCCTTGTTAAAGCAATTGGGTGTTGATGCGCGCTGGGACGTCATAAAAGGCAATGAAAAGTTTTTTGCCATCACCAAAAATATGCACAATGCCCTGCACGGCGCCGCCGTTGAAATTACCGACGAGGATTTGCAGTTCTTTCTTGACGTCAATCAGGAAAATGCAGCGGAAATGGCTTTCGCGAGCGATATCGTGTTTGTCCATGATCCCCAGCCCATCGCCTTGGTTCAAAAGAAACAGGAGCTCGGCCGGCACTGGATCTGGCGCTGTCATATTGATTTTACCCAACCTGACATGCGGATTTACAACTTCTTGAAACGATTTATTGAGTGCTATGACTGCGCGGTATTTTCGGCGCCGGCATTTTCACGGGCGCTTTCGATTCCGCAGATACTCATATCACCTTCCATAGACCCGTTAAGCGATAAGAACAAGGATTTGCCCGAGTCAGTGATTGCGGAAATTCTGATGCGGTTCAATATTGATCCCGAGCGGCCACTGGTTACGCAAATCTCGCGCTTTGACTATCTTAAAGATCCGGTCGGGGTGATAGAAGTATATCGTCAGGTTAAAAAGCATATCGATTGTCAGCTGGTGCTTGCCGGCGGCGGCGCAACAGATGATCCGGAGGGTCTACAGGTGCTTGCGGATGTCAGGACTGCTGCTGGGAACGACCCCGATATCCACATCCTCTTTCTTCCCCCCTCAAGTGATATTGAAATCAATGCGCTGCAGCGGGCCTCTGCCGTGGTCCTGCAGAAGTCGCTTAAGGAGGGGTTTGGCTTAACCGTCGCAGAAGCGCTGTGGAAGGGTCGCCCAGTCATTGCATCAGCCGTCGGCGGAATCCCTTTGCAAATTGCCCATAAATATTCCGGCATTTTAACCCGCTCCATAGAAGGGACGGTGTTTTACCTTAAGCAGCTCCTAAACGAGCCCGAATACGCCCGCAAGCTGGGTCTTAACGGCCGGGAGCATATTAAAAATAATTTTCTCATCACCCGCCACCTGCGCGATTATTTGCTGCTGTTCATTTCTCTCTATCATCAGGGAAACCTGATTTATCTGTAGCAATGCGCTATAGACAAGAGAAAATATAGAGCCGGAAGTTCGGGCGGATCTCTGAGAACAGGTGATGGGGTTTTCTATTATACATGATTGCGTAGCTGCAGCTCTGCCGGGTGGGGATGGAGGTAGTACTGGTTTTTTAGATATGGCTGATCGTATTTGCGCACATAGTGGTTTATGAGGGTAATCGGAACAATGAGCGGCACAATGCCTTGGCGATACTGATTGATGATGTCAAGCAATTCCTGTTTTTCATCTGCCGAAAGCTGTTTCTTGAAGTACCCCATCAGGTGCATCAGGACATTGCAGTTTTTGCGGAGCGTGGTTTTTATCAGAAGGGATTCCATCAGCAGCGATTCATATTCTGCATACAGCCGGCCCACCGGCAGCGTTTGAGCGTGTGCCACCAGCCGTCCCATCGTCTGATAATGGAGGGGGCTGTGGGAAAGGATCAGCAGCTTATGGCGGGTATGAAAATCAACCACGCGCCCAGTGGTCTTTTTCTCCTCCAGAAGTGTCTGCCAGCGATGATACGCAAATAGGCGCTCGATAAAATTTTCACGCAATACCGGATCGTGCAACCGACCCTCATCCTCAACCGGCAGCAGCGGAAAATGTTCCATAAAGGTGCGGGCAAATAGCCCAACCCCTTTTTTGGCCGGAACCCCGTGCGCATCATATATTTTCACCCGCTCCATCCCACTACTGGGGGACTTACTTTTAAATATAAAACCGCACAGCTTGTCATGCGCCAGCTCTCTGACGCGCTTTCGCGCCCAGCGGAGCATGGCATCGGTATAATCCCGACCGCTGTGAACGGTCATCAGACGAGGATTATTGACGTCGCCCACCAGCCGCAGAGCTTCTCGGGGAACGCCCAGTCCGCATTCGACCTCAGGGCACACCGGAAGATATTCGACGTACTGGCCAAGGGTATCGGTCAGATAGCGGTCGTGGGCGTGCCCCCCATCAAAACGCACATTGTTTCCCAGCAAACAGGAACTGACGCCTAATTTAAGTTTCATGAATCACAATTTCTCCCTGATACCCGTCCACACTGACCCGGGTATTATCCTTGATCTGACACGCCCCGGCAACAGATACCACCGCCGGAATATTATATTCACGGGCAATGATTGAGCTGTGAGACAAGATGCCCCCTGATTCTGCAATAATAGCGCCTGCTTTCATAAACAGTGGCGTCCAACCTACGTCGGAATAGGGTATAACCAGCACACTGCCGGTGGCTACTTTGGGGAAGTCCTTGATTCCCCTGACCACGGCAACCGGGCCGCAGTAATAGCCCCGCGAGGTCGGGGTACCCTTCAATTTATTGCCGGCATGCTTCGTCAGGGGAGGCGGGTGATCTCCATAAATGACGCTTGGGAGGCACACATCTTGACACTCCTGGATCTCTTTTTTTCGCGCTGCGATCATGGCAGCATAGTCCCGCGCGGTATCGTGACGCTCAATCATAGCGCGCAGTTCATCCCAAGAAAGATAAAAGATGTCATCCGCCACACTAATAAGACCCTGCTGCACACAGCGCTCACCCAGCGCCATAAAATATGTGCGCAACAGACCATAGCCATACGAGAACAGGAAGCTTATCTCTTCCCGATAGAGCCAATACGTGCGCGCCCGTTCATACAAGGGGCGCAGCAGCCAGCGCCTGAGATGCGACATACGGACCTCATCGAAGCAGACTTTGTTCACCTCCGGTTTTTCCTGTTGTGGCGATCCGGTAATCATGCGCATGATCACTTCAGGCGTCTCGCGCCACGGCACCGCAGAAAAATCGCAGCCGCTATCGCTCACATGACCAAACCGATCGAAAAAGTGCGCCACTTCGTTCTGCAAATATTCAGTGCCGGGCAATCGAGTAAATTCATCATAACTGGCGGTTTGCATCCGATGCCGGGTTTCCTCCGGAAGCTGCTGCACCTGTTGCTGTAATGCCAGGATATGGATAGTGGGATCAAACCGTTTGAGATCTTCCATATCCCATGCCAGATCAAAGCAAGCAAAATCAACGCCCAACTTCTTAAGCTGCGCCTTAAGCACGGTGTTGAACAGCCCCATCAGAAGTTGGGCAATGATGTTATAATACGCAGTCCGCTGCGAGACCTGGTACAGCCGGTCTATTTCATGGAGCAGCGCACTCATAGATAAGGTTGCGATATCGCTTCTCTGAAAAGCCTGATAGTCCTGTCGCAGGGCGCTGAACAGTTCCGGGAATTTTTTCGTAAACAATATTTTTGCCAGACAGAATTTCACAATGCGCGGCAGACGCACAAGCATGCGCGGTGTGAGCTTAAATGACGGCTTTTCCGCGCCCTCAAGATAAATTCCCATGAGCAGCTCGATCGTTTCGGGCGGCAATCCCAGCGCGGCAAAGATATTGCCGATGACGCCCATATTGAAATAGGCGCGGTAGTAGAAACATCGGGCCAGGGCATGGTGGTCAACTGCAAGCTTGCCAACCAGCTCGGAGAGAAAAGTTTTCCAGGCGCTATTCACCATGGGCACGTTAACCGACCAGACCAGCGGTTTGATGATGCCCGGCAGCACTTCCTTGGCAATATGGTTGGAATAGACGTTGAGACTTTTTAACGAGGTTATTTCCCGCAGCTGCACCCAGTAGAGCTGGGAATCGGCATACGCCCATTCCACATCAACCGGTCTGCCAAAAGTTTTCGCAATCTCGCGGGTGCCGGTAACGACCTCCCGAATTATTTCCCGGGGCACGTCCTCGTGCTGCGGAAGCGCAATCCATTCGCCCCATTTGTATATCCAGCGGCAGGGAGTAATTCCTTCCTGAAGCAGCACATCGCTCGTTCCTCTGACGGCTTCGACTACGGTTTCGTCCATACCGGTGATGGGGTTCCGGCTGAAGGCGACGCCAGAAAAGGCAGGCTGGATCATCTCCTGGATGATAACCGCCATTTTAATGCAGTCCGGGTCCTGCAGCATTTTTTGTCCGTAACATTGCACCGCAGGAGCGGTGGCTGATGTCCATACCGTTTCTATTGCGCGGATAATGGCGTCCAGTCCCTGCACATGTAACAGACTTTTGAACTGTCCGGCAAAGGAAAGATTCTCGCTATCCTCAACATTTGCCGAGGAGCGCACCGCATAACTGCGGCTCATGTCCGCCTGTGCGGACAATTCTTCTGCGACGCGACGCAAAACTTGCGAGGAGCCATTGCGGAATTCAAGAAAGGCATCCCACGTGCAGACCCAGGTGTTCGGCACTGCAAATTTTTTCTGAATCAGGAACCGCAACCACTGAGCCTTATTGCCAATGTGAGCTGACCGCTTGCGGTCTCTCAGGTTATAAATATAGCCCATCGTTGTTTTCCATCCCGGGGAAAAATGCCTTACCGGAAGTTACGGGTCCCTGTATTACGCTATTCATGGTACCTGCCAGGATGTCTGGGTGCTCCCTATGGCGCCCCTGGGAAACTTTGTTTTTGCTGGAGAATATTGTAGTATGTGAAGTCGTCTTTCCGCAGATAGTTGTTGAAACAAAACAGCAAACTGGCGAGTAAACCAAAAAGCGTAAAAACCACATCGCGTTCTATCAAATAAATGATGCAGGGAATGAAAACCAGTTGGAGTTTTTTCAGGTGAATGCTTATTCGCGCCAGGAGCGCGAGGACGATCCACGTGCAGAGCAGAGTCACGCAGGCATAGGGTGACAGGATACATAAACTCCAGAAGGCGGCGGTGCTGCCTTTCCCCCCCTTGCCTTTAAGAAAAACCGAGAAACTGGTTCCCACCAGCGCGCAGAACACCCCCGAAAATACGGCAAGGTGGTTATCCGGAAAAAACGAATTTGCTGCCATGATCGGCAGCACGCCTTTGGAGATTTCACCGAAAATGCAGACAATACCCGCAGCGGTGCCGCCGACCTTAAAGGTATTGGTGACGCCAATATTACCGGTTCCCTCTTGTGTCAGCTTTTTCCCGGTCAGGATACGCGTCGCAATATAACCAAACGGGAGGGAACCATACAGGTATGAGAGCACGGCAAACAGAAGTATATACATGACTGTGGTGTGTCCGCACGAATTGATATCGCTATTCGCGTTTTATAATAAATGACAGGATGCGTTATTATCTGGAATGAAATACTGCAAACCCCTTCTTACTGTTGGCAAGAACTTGTCTGATAAGAATTACATGATATAATAAGAATTGATTTTCGCCAACTATTTATTAACATATCCGGATTTGAATTACAAAATAAAACCATGACAGCTGAGCATCTCATCAACAATTATGGCTATCTGGCAGTACTCATTGGTGCCCTCATGGAGGGAGAAACCATCCTGGTTCTGGCGGGGGTCGCGGTTCATTTCGGATACATGAAGCTGCCGCAGGTAATAGTCATCGCGTCTGTGGCAACCATTTTTTGCGATCAATGTATCTATTTTATAGGAAACATTTTTGGCAGGGGATTTTTAGAAAGGCGGCCGGCAGTGAAAGCGCGCACGGCCCGGTTTCGCGCCCTGCTCAAACGTTACCAGAACCTTGCCGTCTTTGGCTTCCGCTTTATGTATGGTATGCGCATTATTGCGCCTTTTGTCATAGGTATGAGCGGGATTTCGGTGCCACGGTTTGCGATTCTCAATATTATAAGTGCGTTTTTCTGGACTATTGTGTTTTGCGTGGGCGGTTATTTTTTCGGGTCAGCGCTAAAACTCTTTATCGGTGATATGAAGCATCATGGGATCGAGCTGATGCTGGGTATAGGAATTGCCGGCCTGCTCATCTGGTTGGTGCTGGCATTCTGGCATAAAACACGAACGGATCATGCCAGTTACACTGAAAATGGCAATTGAACAACGTGGGGATGCTGTTCACCATGGGGTGGTGTGTTCAACAGGGGTAACCGCCTCATTGCATGACAGGGATGGAACGCAGGCATCGGGTGTTACCAAAACGGCTGGTCTGAACAGGCGTTTTTATTGTCTTGGTAAGTGCCCCCGAATATTTATTCATATCTCTCCTCTCATCTATGAACCTCAAAGAAATTAAAGCGTCGGCAATACCAAAACGCCGGCTATTTCAGATTGAGCGGGCAATCGTCCGTGAGATGACGGATCTGTGGTTCAAGCAGGGCTGTTACTTTGAGGGCAATTTCTCCGACAATGTGGACATCACATTTCAGGGGCAACAAATCAAGGTAACGTTCAAGTTGACCCGGGGGCTTAAGCAAGGGTCGTCTGAAGCCACGGTGAATGATCTCATAAAAAGCCTGATTCTGACCATGGCGACAGACCCCCAAACGGGGCAGCTTCTGGAAAATTATGAATACGTCATCGGCAACATACTTGACGTATTTATTTACCGCCTTAAGGAGCTGGGAGACAGAAAATTTTTATTAGACCGCCTCATGACTCTTGACCTCGGATTTCGCGTGCATTTCGGCCTGGGCGAGACCTTTGCCCCGATTAGCAATGCGCGGCGGTTCCTGGATGACGTGCTCATCAGCGCCACCAGTTCAACCCCCGAAGAAACGGTTGGCCGTTTGCTGGAAGCGGTGCGGGAGACCGAAAAGCTGGGACTGAAAGAACCCGGAGTAACGTTTCATATCAGCATGGAGAATGATGACCGGGCGAGTTTCATTTGCCTGCCGTTTGGCATACAGCAGGCAACCTTGGTTCCGCTCATCAGCGAGCATACACTGCGCTGTAATTTTATCGGCACTACTGCCGGTGAAGGCCACTATCAACCCCGGATGTTTAAAATCGATGCGCCGAGCCGCCCCCTGCAGTTTGTCCGGCGCAAAGGGTTTCATTTCAGCTTTGATGAGCAGGAACTGATGCAAAAGCTCGCGTCAGCAGAAACCATGCGCCGCGATTTTTCTCAACAGGAGCTGGCATTTCTCAAACTTCTGTTTAACGAATATGTGACCCTGGCGCATTTTCTCCTCCACAGCCACATGATTGACCCCGGCGTTCGCCTGCTGATGATTTTTCCCCGGCTTAACGTTTTCAAGATTCTTCATGAAGATTTGCCCGAGCTTCCCGCAGTTGAACCGCAAACGCTGGGAGAATTAGCCTCTTACTATGGGTTGCGTTTTCAGCTGGAAGACCAACCCGCTCACCAAGATAATCAGGAGTCGCAGCGGATTCCCGAACGGGTGCTTCAGGAACGCAAACGACAAGCACTCCAGGCGCTTTCGCAAAGCACGATTGTTCATATTCACGGCCCGCTTCAGAAAATAGACCGAGACCTGTGCCGGTTCAAAGCAAGTCATCTGCTCAACGCCTCCCTCCTGGAACGTATCCAGAAACGGCTGCAGGAAATCTCTGCGTATCTGAGACAGTTGCATGCAATTAAACGGATTGTTATTGATGAGCAGACCCGGGAGCTCGATCTTGCGGCATGTAGTAGGGAGCAGGGTCCGAAACAGCGAATGGCCGCCCTTGATGAAATTGCCAGCAACATTCAACTGGCTGAAATTGAGCCGCTCAAGGATGTTATAACAAATAAAATGCTCGACTATCTTTCCTTTGCCACCATCAGGCTTGAACAACTGCAGAAAGTCGCTGCCCCTGCCATTAAAGAAGAGATTGTTGATGAGCTGAATTCGCATACCCGCATGATTCTCAATCAATCAAAGGCGTTTTATAAGCTGCTCATTAACAGCGGCTGGGAAGTGCGACCGCGTTGAGACGTCTGCCGGCGTGCGAATGTTGAACCGGAGGTTGGTTCACGTTTGCACGGGCCGTTAGATGTTTGGCGATGATTTTTGCGAAGGCGCCGGTGGCTGCTGCGCATGGAAAAACTGGTAAATGCGCTCGGCCTGGTTTTTATTTAAAAAAGAAAGCATTGCGAGCTGTTGCTGTGTTGCTGCCTGGAGGTGTTCAAGCGAGCCAAAGTGCTGCAGCACGCGTCGGGCGGTTATTTTTCCAATGCCCTTGATGCCCACCAGCGGGGATCTGAGATCCTGTGCGCCTTTTAGTTGCTGATGATAGGCAACGGCACAGCGGTGTGCTTCGTCGCGGATTCGTTGCAGGAAAAGAAGGATTGCCGAGCGCGGCCCGAGCAGAAGCGGATGTTTCCGGTGTGGAACGAATAATTTGTCTTCCGGGATGTTGCGTGCTGTGGCACGGCCTTTCGCCAGCGCTATGGCGTCAACGGTCTGTATGCCGGCATCCTGCAGGGCGCGGAGCAGCACCGACAACTGACCTTTGCCCCCGTCAACCATGAGCAGATCCGGCATTCGTTGCTCGGCTTGCAGACGCGAGAGGTGCCTCATCAACACCTCATACATCATGGCGTAATCATCTGCTTGCTGCACGGTTTTAATTCGAAACCGCCGATAGCTTTCACGGTGCGGTTCGCCCTGTTCAAAGCGCACGGTTGCTCCAACTGCCGATGCGCCAGAGATATTGGATACGTCAACACATTCTATGCTCGCCGGAAAATTTTTCAGGGACAGCTTTTTCTGCAGCAGGGCAAGCAGGGTATGATGATCCGGCTGGGCTGCAGCCGGTTTTCGAGTAAACAATAATCGGGCATTCTGCTGGGCCATCTTCAGCAGTTCATAGCGGGGACCTTGCGTGACGGTGACGATCGGCACCGTGCGGCCGCTGATTTCATGCAGCCAGTCCTGCACGAGCTCTTTATCCGGCAGCGGGATAGGAATGATGATTTCCTGGGGGATAAATTTTCCGGTGTCATAGAACTGGGTAAGAAAAGAAGCAAGCGCTTCTTCATCAGTCATTGATAGATTATGCAGTGTATAGCTGCGGCTGCCGCTCAGCCGCCCGCATCGCACAAACAGGACGACCATTTCCATCTGGTCTTCTTCCCGATGCCAGGCGAAGACATCGCGGTCGGCAAAATCAAGACTGATAACGGTCTGCCGCTCAAGGGTTTCTGCCAGCGCATTGATGCGGTCGCGGATGCGGGCTGCTTGTTCAAAACGGAGCGCCTGGGATTCCAGCTCCATCCGCTTTCTAAGCGAAGCGATGATTTCCCGGCCGCGTCCCTGCAGAAAAAGCTGCACATCGCGCACGCTCTCGCGATATTGATTTTCCTCTGCCCTGCCGCAGCACGGGGCCGGACACTGTCCCAACTGGTAGTAAATGCAGGGCCGCTTTTTTTCACGGCATTTACCGCGGCATTTTCGCAACGGAAAAATTTGGTTGATCAGTTTGAGCGTTTCGCGCACCGCCGCGGCAGAGGCAAATGGCCCAAAATACTGAGCCCCATCCCGGCGCGCCTGACGGGCAATCGTCAGGCACGGATAGGGTTCATCCAGAGACAGGCGCAGATAGGGATAATTTTTATCATCGCGCAAATTGACATTAAAACGCGGCCGGTATTTTTTAATAAGGTTATTTTCAAGGATAAGCGCATCTTTTTCTGTGTTGGTGACGATCGTTTCCAGGTCCGCAATTTTTGAAACCAGGACGTGCGTCTTATAGCGCTGCTCCTGTGGACGGTGAAAATACGATCTGACCCGATGTTTCAGGTTTTTTGCCTTGCCGACATACAGAACAACGCCCATTCTATCTTTCATGAGATACACGCCGGGCAGCGCAGGCAGATGGGTAAGTTTTTCAGCGAAGGTGTTAGCCCGCTGCTCCGGCAAGCTGTTCCTGCGATCCGTTTCCATACTTTTCTAATTTTACGGCGAATAGGTCCCTGCTGTCAACGCCGGTCTGCTAATGGATAGTTGACTTGCATGATTAATTAGTATAGCGTAAAATAAACAAAATGTTATTCATTATACTATGTTATGCCTGTCAGCACCCTTCACGAGCCAGAGATTAACCTGCAAGAATATCCGTTAGATATACAGGCCCACCTCATTCCCGATTATACGGGCGATGTGGTTTACGAGTGCATTGCATGCGGTGCAACCTTTGGTCTCAATCAATTTCTGTATACCTGCCCATCTTGCAAAAGCCTGCTGCGGCTGCGCAACCGGGATTTTAATTCCCTGAAATCAATATCCGGCGCCTTGTGGCGGAAGATATTTGACTACCGCAAGCTGCTCCGCAGAGAATGCCTGCAGGGGATTTTTCTGTTTAAGGAAATCCTTTTCCCTGCCATTCCGCTCCAGGATGTTATTTATCTGGGCGAGGGGCACACGGCAATGGTTCGGGCAAATGCGGAACTGAGCCGGGACGTAGGGATTGAGTTTTTTGTAAAAAATGACGGTTTCAATCCCTCCGCAAGCTTTAAAGACCGCGGCATGGCCAGCGCCGCGAGTTTCATCAATTATTCCATCCGCACCCGCGGGCTTACCAATGTGCTGGGCATCTGTGCTTCAACGGGGGATACCTCAGCGGCTGCAGCACTGTATCTGAGCTATCTTGACAAGCGGGTGGTAAAATCGGTGGTGCTTTTGCCGCAGGGGAAAGTTACGCCCCAGCAGTTGTCGCAACCTCTGGCGAGCGGCGCAACAGTGATTGAAATACCCGGCGTCTTTGACGATTGTATGAAAATTGTTGAGGAACTCGCGGAACATTACGAGGTGTGTCTGCTGAATTCCAAAAATCCGGTCCGCATTATGGGACAGAAATCATATGCCTATGAAGTGGCCCAGCAGTTGCAGTATGATACCAGAAATCTGGTGGTAGTTGTCCCCATTGGTAATGCCGGCAACGTAACCGCCATCATGGAGGGATTTATTGACCTTTATAATCTTGACATTATCCGTGAGCTGCCGTACATACTGGGAGTTCAAAGCACGCATGCCAATCCGGTGGCGAGATGGAAAGCAACCGGCACCTATCAGCCGGTTGCCGTGCGCCCCAGCGTTGCCCAAGCGGCCATGATCGGCGATCCCGTCTCATTTCCCAGAGTGCGGTATCTGGTGGAAAATTATTTCCGGGAACGGTTTATGACCGTTGAGGTGGAAGAACAGGCGATCATCGAGGGCATGCTTCACGCAAACCGCTATGGCCATGTTGTCTGCACCCAGGGCGGGGAATCAATAGCCGGTCTGCGAAAAGCGGTTGCCGGGGGGATGGTAAACAGCCGGCACCGGGTGGTGGTGAATTCAACCTCCCATCAGCTCAAATTTTCCAACTTTCAGCAAATGTATTTTGAGAATACCTACCCTGCGGAGTATGAAATTACCCCGCAGAAAACATTTATCAACAAGCCCGTCGTGCTTGATGCCTCAGCGGGCGCTGTTGCGCAGTTTCTTGCTCTCAAGAAGCGGGCGCACAACTATTAATGCGCTCTTTACAGAGCACACCATAAAGGAGAACAGAATGAATATCTACGTGGGTAATTTAGCTGCAGGGATAACAGAAGATGAATTGCGCCAGGCGTTTGAAGGGTTTGGTAAGGTGGATTCCACGCGCATCATTAAAGACCGTTTCAGCGGCCAGTCGCGCGGCTTTGGTTTTGTGGAAATGCCGGATCGCGCACAGGCGCAGGCCGCCATTGCAGGCATGAATGGGAAGGACCTGAAGGGACAAAGCCTGAAAGTAAACGAAGCCCGTCCCCCTGCTGACCGGCGGGGTGGCGGGGGCAGACGTGATTTTGGCAGCGGTGGCGGGCGTAAAGGTCAGCGTGGCGGAGGAGACCGGGGCGGATTTGGCGGCGGTCGCCGAACGTGGTAAACGGCACTCGTTATCGATAAAGACGTATCACATTTTCTCGCAAATTCTTTTCAGCTGTTATCTATGGGTTTGTCACTGCGCCACCGGTGCGGGCGGAGAACGTGTAAGTGCCATTATTGAAACAGCATGCTGTTTCAATAATGGCTTTTTTTGTTATAATGAATCATTGAGCGCAGGCCGGGGTTTTGCATTCTTTGCGGCGCGCCGGTCCTAAGAGCACAGCCCAAAGGATCGGGTTCCGGGCTGCCGTTGTTTTAGCTCCGGAACGGTCGGTTGCGGTAATAGGGCACGAGCACGTGATGCAACATTGACCGCGCTTTAAATGGGCACGGCGAGGTTTTCACGCCGCCGCTGGACGTTGCAGGCGTTCGCTGATGGCGCCGTGCTGAACGCTGACAGCACGTATCAGGTATTGTTTATGTTTGTAGATACGGCAACTGTTTTCATCAGATCAGGTCATGGGGGGAGCGGATGTCTTTCCTTCCGCAGGGAGAAATACCGCCCCCGCGGGGGTCCAGACGGTGGCGACGGCGGCGAGGGCGGATCGGTTATTTTTGTCGGTGATCAGTCCCTCAACACGCTTGCACCGTTTCGGTATGCGCCGCGGCTGGTTGCCCAAAATGGCCGGCCGGGCAAGCCCAACAATTGTTCCGGCAAAAAGGGGGAAGACCTCATGGTAAAGGTTCCCCTTGGTACTGTGGGGCGCAAAGCCGAGACGGGAGAAATTCTTTTTGAAATCATAGAACCTGGAACGGCGGTGGTAGTGGCGCCGGGCGGTTCAGGAGGCCGGGGTAATCAGCATTTCGCGACGCCGACTAACCGCGCACCGCGCCGTGTTGAAAAAGGGTTACCCGGCGTTGCAGTGAACGTGGTTTTAGAGCTTAAAGTTATTGCCGACGTGGGGTTACTGGGGCTGCCAAATGCCGGCAAATCCTCACTCCTCTCCGCCGTGTCTCAGGCTAAACCGAAAATTGCCGACTATCCTTTCACCACTCGCCGGCCATATCTGGGGGTGATTTCCCTCCCCGATCAGCGCACCATGGTCATGGCTGATATTCCCGGCATTATTGAAGGGGCAGCGGACGGCAAGGGGCTGGGCATTGAATTCCTGCGGCATGTCGAGCGGACGAGACTGCTGCTTGCGGTCATAGATGTTTCATCATTTGCCGAGACTCCTGCTGCTGAAGCGTTGCACATAGTGTGCAACGAAATACAAAAATTCGGCCAAGGACTTTCCCATAAGAAAATGCTCATTGCCGCCAACAAAATTGATCTTGATCCGCAACGGCGCTTATTTCGTGCGTTTCTCAGGCAGCTTCAACAGGCCGACGCCCGCCGGGTTTATCCTGTTTCTGCAATTACCAGAGAAGGGTTGCCGGAGCTCATCAAGGCCATCGATAAAGGCCTGCACAGTGACGAGGCTTAGCCGATGGTTTCCTCGCACCGTGTCTGGATGCCGGCACGTTATAAAGTTTTTGGTATCGTTGCGTCATGTGCTCGTACACGTTTTTTGCCACCTGTCCCAGGGGTGTGGAAGATTTACTGGTTGAAGAGCTGCAAAGCTTTGGTGCTGTAGCCGTAGCACAAACCCGTGCCGGTGTTGCGTTCGGCGGTGCGCTTGAAGTTGCCTATCGCGCCTGTCTGTGGTCGCGCATTGCCAGCCGAATTCTTTTGCCAGTGGCGTCGTTCCCTGCGCATACTCCCGACGACCTCTATGAAGCAGCATCTTCTATCCCTTGGCAGGAGCACTTGGCGGAGAACGGCACCCTGGCGGTACATTGTGCCGTGTCCCATGCGCAGATAGAACACAGCCATTTTGCCGCCCTTACCGTAAAAGATGCCATTGTTGACCAATTTCGGCGCGTGACCGCCCGCCGCCCGGCAATTTCTGTCAATCGCCCGGATGTACACATTAATCTTTATTTGGATCATGATAAAGCAACCCTGAGTATTGATCTTTCGGGCGAAAGCCTGCACCGTCGGGGATATCGAACGGCAGGGGGCAGCGCTCCGCTCAAAGAAAATCTTGCAGCGGCGCTTCTCTATCGTGCGCGCTGGCCGGAAACAGCACGCGCCGGTGGAGAACTGTGCGATCCCCTGTGCGGATCGGGGACCCTGCTGATTGAAGGGGCACTCATGGCAGGTGATGGAGCCCCGGCGCTGAGCAAGAAGTATTTCGGATTTTTGCACTGGAACGGCCATGATGCGCAGCTCTGGCATCAATTACAAAAGGAGGCCCGGGAGCGCTGGGCGAGCGGAATAAAAAAAATTCCGCCCATTGCCGGCTATGATTCAGACCGACAGGCGGTTCAGCACGCGCTGGTGAATGTGGCGCAGGCCGGGCTCGGCGGCGTGGTGCACATAGAAAAACGAGATATTACCCGTGCGTCGCCACGGCGCACACAGTATCATGTCGCAGGGCTGGTTGTAACCAATCCACCGTATGGTATGCGCCAGGGTAACCGTGACACCTTGTTCCCGTTGTATGAACGCCTGGGGGAAACGCTGCTTGAAAAATTTTTCGGTTGGCGGGCCGCCGTGCTTACCGCCGATGATGAACTGGCATGGGCAATTGGTTTGCGCGCGTTCAAGGTTCATACGCTGTACAACGGTGCGATTAAATGTAAACTGCTGCATTTTATAGCCGAGCCGGGCAGAAAATTAAAAAAAGCGGGCTCTTGAAAAACACTGTACTACCTGTTACACATCATCGGGATGCTTACGATGAAACCATTGCCACAACCATAACGCCATCACTATCGTACTTGTTACCGGGATGTTCCACCTGCTGGTCAAAGATGCGCAACAGTGGTAACGAAAAAGAATAGAATGACTGAACGAACTGAACACCGGAATCATTTCAATCAGGATTCAGAGGTTGGGAATGCAGGAGAAACAATCGGCACCGCGTATCACAACCTTATACCATGTTTCGGTTAGCAACAACCGGTGAGATGCAATTGAGATATCCTAATCGCGTGATTTTTTTATAGCATGCCTGAATTACCTGAAGTAGAGACCATACGCTGCGGCTTGGCACCCCTGATTGTAGGTCAGCAGATTGAGCGGGTAGTCGTGCGCACACCATCATTACGCTGGCCTATTCCGTCCAAACTTTCTCGGGTGTTGCGCGGGCAGGCGGTTCTTGCCATTGAACGGCGGGCAAAATATCTGGTATTCCGTTTGCCGAATGGCAATGTGATTATGCATCTTGGCATGTCCGGGCAGTTGCGTTTACGCAGAGGTTATGAACCCCCCGGCAGACATGACCATGTGGACATTTTTTTTAAAAATGGAAATTGTCTGCGGTTCCGCGATCCGCGACGTTTTGGGTCGATACTGTGGTCTCCGACCGATCCTCTGGCGCATCCGCTGATCGTCAAAAGCGGGCCGGAACCGCTGTCAACGGCATTGCATGGCTTGTATTTGTATGGACGCTCCCGCGGCCGGAGGGTCTCCGTGAAGCAGTTCATTATGGACCAGCGGGTGGTGAGCGGTATTGGAAACATTTATGCCAATGAAGCGCTTTTTGCCGCGCGCATTCATCCTGTAACGCCAGCGGGGCGGCTCTCGCTCAGACGATATCAGCACCTGGTTGCTGCCATTAAAAAAACGTTGCGCAAAGCCATAGCCGCGGGCGGTACCACGACGCGAGACTTTCATGATGAATCGGGCCAAGCAGGCTATTTTCAATTGAAGCTCCAAGTCTATGGCCGGGGCAATAAGCCATGTTTTGTTTGCGGCGCCACGGTCCGGCAGATACGCAACGGGCAACGTTCAACTTTTTACTGCCCTCGCTGCCAGCGATAAACCCGTGGTGTCGGGAAGGAGGTGCTGGATATGATCGATGCTATACGAAAGCAAGCCCTGTTGGTGCTCTGCGTCGCTCCGGTGTTTTTTATGTCATCTGTTGCGCATGGCTGGTATGACCGGACTCACCTTGCCATAGCAAAAGCGGTTGGCTATGATCGCTGGTATAATGCGGCAGGGGCAGATATTGCAAAACTCAAGGCTGGCAGCACAGAGGGATACAATCATTTTTATAATAACATTGAAGGAACGGATATAACAGCCGAACGCGTCCTGGCGCAGATAAAAAGGTACAACAACCCCCGCGATGCCGGGGGACATTTATATGGAGCAATTCTTGGCGCGCTGCAGGCATATAAAAAAAGCGTTCGCGAATTTAAATATGCCGAGCATCATATAGCCTACTGTGTTCATTATGTGGGCGACCTTTCGCAGCCGTTGCATAATGTGCCCCATGATTCATTCAACATCCAGCACCATAATAAAAATGACGGCATTGTTGATCATGAGGTGTTAGAACATCTTGAAAAAATAAACGCACATATGTATCCCATCAGTTTAAAGGCTGAAACCTTTGAAACCGATGTGGCCAAGGAAATCGCCCGGATTGCCAACTTGTCGCGCAGACTGGGTGAGCAGCTTAAAAAGGAAAACCGGGATATGACAGCAAAAGAAGCATACCGGCAATTGGGACACAGCGCCTCGCTGCTGCAGGCAATATTGAGATATCTGGGCAAAATTCCGTCTCAATAGGAGGGACTGCATGGCTCTATTTTTGGTGCAGCATGGGAAAAGCTTGCCCAAAGAAGTTAACGCCGATTGTCCGCTTTCTGATGAGGGGCGTCACATAGTAGAGCATATTGCCCGAACGGCTGCCGGCTATCGGCTTAATGTTTCGCTCATCAATCACAGCGGCAAGACGCGGGCGCGCGAGACCGCCGAAATCATGGCCAATTTCCTAAAACCGCCCGGCGGCATTCAAGCGGTGCAGGGTCTGAATCCACTTGACGACGTAACGGTGGCAGCTCAGCACCTTAACCCGCAGAGCAACATCATGCTTGTCGGGCATTTGCCTTTCATGGAGCGCCTGGTTTCTTTTCTGACAACCGGCACTCCCGAAAAACTGGTGGTGAAATTCCAGAATGGCGGTATCGTGTGTCTTGACCGGCTACCGGACGCAGCAGCATGGTTTATTAAATGGATGCTTATGCCGGTGATAGAGTAACGGTCAGCTTGATGAACAACATTTTGGGAGGAGGGTCTATGAAGACATTTGGTGCTTATGTATTATGCGCGTGTTTGTTCGTTGCCTTGATACCGCATGTTTACGCTGGCGAAAAAGGAGGCCCCAAATATCTCTACATCAAGGCAACGAAGGTGCCTCCGCAGCATTCTGGGTATGATAAAGAGATAAAATGTGAGCAATGCCATGTGTATCAAGGGGTAGATGCTTATACGGCAGCAACCATGACGCTCCAGCAAAGTAAAACCGGAGCGCTTCCCCGTGCCGACATTGAAAAGCGTATCGCTGAAATTGTCAAAGGCAAGGGTGATTATCGGGAAATTTATGTGCTTAGCACCGCTTATGACAACAAACCACTGGCAACGGTTATTGAGTTTGTGCTTGATCCAAAAACGCTGACATTTTATGCCATGTCGGAAAAGCAGACGGAAAAACTGTTTCATATGGCGGCAAACAGTTATGTCTCGCTTGCCTATGTCAAGCAGCTTGAGCACCATAATTATTTTAAAGAGCCATTAAGCATTCAGGTGGTTGGCACCGCCCAAGTCCTTACCGGCACCGATGCCGGTTTTGATGAGGCCCTGGATATTTATGCGCCAACTCTCCCCTTGCAGCTTACCCCAGAACTTTTAAAAGGAATCAAGGCGACCAAAATTGTGACTAAAATAACCCCGGATCGAATTATTGTAAGAGATTATACCCAGAAAGAGAAAGGCAACCGCATGGTGCAGATTTGGGAACGATTGGAAAAAAAATAAAAAAATGTCTTATTTATCAATATGTTGTTATTTTTAAAAAATATTTTAATTATTAATAAAGCAAGAAAAGACTAAAAAAAAGCAATTTTACCTGTTGACGCTTTTATTTGTATTGAATAAAATTGACTTGCTATAAAGTGTACATATTTGGTCTTTTAATTGTCTAATTTATGTCACTCGGGGGTTTTTTATGGAAAACAAAAGAAAAGTATATGAAGCGCCTAAAGTGATCACCTATTCAGAAGACGAAATCATAGAACTGCTTGGCCCGGCCCAGACCTGCTCGCCAAGCCCATGTCCAACCTATTCTTAATGATAACCATATGATTGTCTTTTAATCATTATGGGGGATACTTATTATTAATAATTTTGAGGGAGGATACAATGAAAAAAGCAAACTATCTGTTAGTTATGGTATTATTAACATTGTTATTTATGGTTGCCGGGAGTTCTGATGCGGCCATTACCAAACCAACGGCTCTTTTTACGGGCGTATTTACGGTTAATCAAACAAACGGTATTCAGTTAAATGTAAGAATAAATCAGATTACCTACTATGATGGGACTACGGTAACTGCGGATACGGCCACTGAAAGTATTATTGGAGCACAAGTGAATTTATCAAATGTCATTTATGTAAATACTTTGGGCGGCGATTTTTACTTTACTGATGGCTTTTTGACAATTACAGACGAGAGTGGAACTTACCTGTCAGCAGATTTCGTTCACGTGATCATCAATGGCAGCTATATAAATTTTAATTTTGATACCAAAAATCTGCAAAACGCACTTTTGAATACGTCCTTAACTTCACGGTTTATTCAGGAATTGAATGACGCCTTAGCCAGTGCCATGTCAAAAGAATTGGCGGTAAGCCTCACCCTTGAGTTATTTACCGGAAGCTTTGATACGGAGGGTTTTGGAAATGCACAGGGATTGCTGGACGGTGCCCCTGCTCAATATATTGCTGAGCCCAAAACAATAGGATTCTGGAAGCATCAGGTCAACCAAAATGGTCATACCCAGTTTACGCCTTTGCAGGTAAATGCGTTAGTCGCTGATGCTTTGGCGCTTGATGCAAGCTTATTCAATGTATTCAATGGTAATGCTGTAGCATTCAAAGACTTTCTGACCGCAACTGGGAAAAAGACACCCCTTGATAAGGCAAAACAGCAACTGGCGGCCTTATTAATGAATTTTGCTGCAGAGTATCTTATTAGTGAAGTTCCCATCATGTTACCCATAACTGATGCAAGAACAGTTGGCGAGGCGCTGTACGAAGTGGAATGTGACATTGCAAATAATGTTAATCTTGATTTGGCAAAAAGCATTGCTGACATGATTAATAACGGGGTTGGTATAATTAAATAAAATAAAAATTCGCAGGGGGTGCCATGAAAAAAATACTTTCTATACTTTGTGTTTTTGTTGTGCTATGTTTTTTGCAAAGCGGATTTGCTGGCGAGGCTAAAAAACCGAGACCTGTTGACCCAAAGAAACAAAAAAACGTCGAGTTTGTGCAGCAGTTGAACAAACCGTCGTATTATCAACCCTATAATGTCCCGGGTGGTGCGAAGAAATATACCAAGGATTATAATAGTGACTGGGACATAAAAGGAGAGTCCATAAAAGAAAAAAAAGGAAAGGATAAACAGCAAAAATAATAAATTATAAGGGTCTTTAAGAGGTCGTTATGAGCAAATTATTTCCATCGCCTATTAAAAACGTGAAGGGAAGCATAGTCGTCGGTATGCTAGTGTTTCTGCTGTTTAATCCGTGTGTTTTCGCTAAACCGACGACCACAACTTCAGTCCTTATTACGACTACGTCTTCCACAACCACCTCGTGCCCCCCAGGAAATTTAATCAATTACCCCGCACTGGATTTGACAGGAAGTTGGATATTTACCCCGACAATTGTTGGCGGGAAGAATGTTGGTGGCACACTGACGCTGTACAATATATTCGTAAATACTTCTGTCATTTCTTCGACTGAATATTATCTGTCTAATTCACCAGGAGTCGAAGAAATTATAGGTGCTTCGGTTAACATACCGGTGTTAACCCGTGACGCTAGTAATCCTTTTCTCTTTGACGATCCAGCCACCCCTCTTACGATCACAGAAAACGGCAACACATATCTCACCTCAAGTTTAATTAACATTTTGTTCAGACCGGTTTGGAGCGGTGGCAGTATTGTTCAGCTTATTGCGGATGAATGCTACGACCAAGATAATCTGCCTGATGTGGATACTTCTACCAATGCCAATCCCTCACGTTTTATTGATACGCTGGTAGTCCTCGGTGATGCTGGCGATAGACCTAATTTCAGGATAACATTAAGCGTGTTATCTGGGCCTGGAGATTTTAGTTCTACGATAGGCAGTTCTGGGAATATGACAGGAAAGATAGAATCTGCAGTTCTAACGGTTTCAACGACGACGATACCATCCACAACCACAATGCCAGAAACAACAACAACTACGATGTCAGAAACAACAACGACAACTACGGCGTCACCTACGGTCGTAGAGCTTGCTCAATTCAAGGTAATACCGGGTAATAAAAAAGTGACTGTCTCGTGGGAAACCGCAGCGGAAATTGATAATGCAGGTTTTAATATTTATCGCGCAGATTCAGACCCCGGTAAGTATACGAAACTTAACACCTCTTTAATACCTGCCGAAGGCAGCAGTACCCAGGGCAGTCATTATGAATTTGAAGATTCGGGGCTCAAGAACAGAGTAACCTATTACTACATATTGGAAGATGTGGATATTCTTGGAAAAAGCACTTATCACGGTCCGATAACTACAACACCACGCTGGCTATATTTGATCGCAAAATAGGGTTAATAAGAATTAAACGGGCAGTCGCTGCTATGTAGCTTCTGCCCGTTTTTTTATGGAAAATTACGTTGCAACGCGCCGGTGCTGCCCGTTCTTTTCTGACAGCGCCATGAGCAGTCCTACTCCCAGAAATGTGGTTAGCAGACTGCTACCACCATGGCTGATAAAGGGCAGTGTTATGCCGGTGAGCGGCAGTGCCTTGGTCACGCCGCCAATGTTTAACAGGGTTTGAAACGAAAGCGTGGTAACGAGTCCTGTAGCCAACAGTCTGCCAAATGGTTTGCCACAGTGAGCGCCAATCCGATAGCCGCGAAAAAACAGCACCATATAAAATATCAGGATAATCCCACAGCCGACAAATCCAAGTTCCTCGCCAATCACCGCATAAATAAAATCTGAAGATGCGATCGGGATATACTGGGGCGACCCGGCGCCGAGTCCTACCCCCCATAATCCACCCGAATACAGGGCAGACAGTGCCTGTAATATCTGCCAGCTTTTGCCCGTTGCATCGGCAAAGGGATACAGCCACGCCATGAAACGCGCTTGGCCATGAGATGTCAACGCATACACTGCCACGCACAGAAGACCGGCACCGATCAAACCAATTACCAGATAGACCATGCGGTGCGTTGCCATAAACAGAAGCACGATCAACACTGCATTCAAGAGCACGATCATGCCAAGATCTCGCTGCATGAGCAACAGCAGCATGGGAATGCTCCAGAATACCAAGAGAAAGCTGACCGCGGTTGATGAAAGCCGAGGCAATATTCCCAATGCCGGTTCAAACTCTTTGCGCCAGCGGACCAGAAATCCGGCAAGAAAGATTACCAGAAAAATTTTGACCAGATCGGCGGGATTAATATGCCCCGGCAAAAACAGAGCGCCACGATAACGCTCACCCCAGATAAAAATTGCTCCCAACACTGCGATGGCAGCAAACAGGCAACTCATTGCCAGCGGCTCAAGCATCAGGTACCGCCCTTTTCTGAAAAGCAGTATGACCATCAGCATTACGGCAAGGCCAGCGGGTAAAGCATAACATGAATACTTTTCAGAAACCATGAAATCCGCGCTGCCCAACCTGAACTGCGCCAGAATCCCGAATCCCGTCAGAAAAAATACCACACCCAACAAAATCGGGTCGCCTCTGAAGGTGCAGAGCACAAGCGTCATATGCACAATCACCATGGCAAACAGATACACTGCGAGCGGCGTGAGCAACTGCCAGTCAAGCGACGCCAACCCGATTTTCCGCGCCATGACCAACAGGTAGCCGACAGCGATTGCGATGAATGACCAGTAAAACAGCATCCGTTCCGGTCGCCGGTAGTGCCAGCTCTCTCGCAAACGGGAGCCTCTCTTACCCATTACGATATCCTTTTATCTTTGAGACTTTTCGCGATGTCAGGACGAACCGGGCGCAGCAAGCCCCGCAGGCACTATTCTTCAATTATTGCCTCCCCGGATGTGCTGCTGCGTCAATGGCATTGGCCAGGGGCGGCTCAACAGCAGCATGTTCCAGCAGCCCAAACTCTTGTGCCTTTTTTATCAGTTCTGTTGCAACCGGCAATGCCGCGGCGGCACCGTACCCGCCGTGCTCAATGAGCACAGCGACCGCGACAGCCGGTTTTTCCAGGGGAGCAAAGCAGACAAACCATGAATGATCATCCCCATCGGGTGCCTGTGCTGTGCCGGTTTTTCCGGCAATGGCAACCTCTTTGATGTTTGCCCCGCGCGCAGTGCCCTGTTCAACGGTGTACCGCATCAGGCGTTTTATCTGATGTGCAATGCCCGGATGAACCAGCCGAGCCAGCAGACGGGGCGGTGTGCGAATCGCCAGGCGGGGTGCATACAGTTCGCCATGTTGTGCGATGGCTGCAGTAATTAATGCCATATGTAACGGAGTTACCAGAAGCGACCCCTGACCGATTGCCTGTTGGGCACATGAGCCGCTGTCATGTTCGCGCAACAACGGCCAATGGCTTGGTTTTGCCGAGATCCTGCAGGATGAGCCATCAAACAGAACCAGCGGGGTATTAAAAAGAAAGCGCTGGGCAACTGCATTGAGCTGAGCGCTGCCGAGCCGCACGCCAAGCTGGGCAAAAAACACATTGGATGAGCGGGCAAAAGCCTGATCAAGACCGATGCGGCCCCAGCCAGACCAGATTTTGCCCGTTCGCTGATACTCATAATATTCATGATCGCGTATCGGGCGGCGATAGGGTCCGGGCGGGACATAGCCGTGCGCCGGACAATCAAGCAATTCCCGAAAACCCTGCTCCAACGCGCAGGCAGCAACTACTATTTTAAACGTAGAACCCGGCGGGTAAAGACCGTGCACTGCGCGGTTGAATAAAGGCGATGTGTCTTTATCAGCCTGCCCCACTGCGGCATCAAGCGCTTGAGGATTATATGCCGGTGCGCTGACAAGGGCGATGATGGAGCCGTCTTGAGGCTGCACCGCCACCAGTGCGCCGCGTTTATGTTTGAGCAACTCTGTCCCTATCTTTTGCAGCCGTGCATCCACGGTCAGAATGAGGTCATTGCCCTCTGCGGTGCGATGATTGAGAAGGTTTAACCCAAAACGTCCCACTTCATCAGCGGTGGCCAGGCTGTAGCCGCTCAGGAAAGCATTATCAGCCGCCTCAAGGCCGTTCAATCCATACATGGGGTCCCGGTATCCCACCAAATGGCAGAACTGGCTGCCCAGCGGATAGCGGCGCAGGCGATTATCGGCGGGATCATTTACCGCCAGCTCAACGCCGTTGCGGTCAAGAATCCGGCCGCGCGCCATTTCCCGCGCAGGGTTAACCGGGCGGCGGCTGTACGTACGCATGAAGTCCATGAATGCCGGCCGGGCAAAACCTGCAAGCTGCCAGGATGCCTGATAGAGGTAAACCGCCATGAACATCAGCAATATTATGCGAAACAACCTGCGCACGTTGGAACCTGCCGCAGACGTCTTTGCCCGAAAGGATGCGCTCCGGTAATAGAACAGCAGCACCAGCGTCCAACAACACAACAGCAAAAAAATAATATTTAAAATAATCGTGACAATAGTAAACAAATTATTATCCTTCACCTCCGTTTTCTTTTCCCTAAAAGTGTCGTAAACGATTTCTCAAATATTACCCACTATAAAAGAAATTAAAGCTGTGTCAATACCGCGATCGCGAACCCAAGAAAAAGCGGCGCAGGAAGCCTCCCTCCCTCTGGCACGGCTCCCGCTGTGCTCTATGCACCACAGGATTAATATAAATTTTGGGAAACATCCTGGGCTAAAAGGGATTGACAATTTCAGGTAAGATTCATATAGTTACACATTCTACGGGTATGGCGAGAGGATGGGAGAGGAATTAATTGTTTTCATAAGGAGGAAGAGAATATGACACGTCCACTGGAAGGTATTAAAGTCCTTGATTTTTCACGGGCGTTAGCCGGCCCATACTGCACCATGCTTTTGGCGGATTTGGGCGCAGAAGTCATCAAGGTTGAAGCGCCCGGCACTGGTGATGATTCGCGGGCATGGGGACCCCCTTTTATCGAAGGGGAAAGCGCCTATTTTTTAAGCATAAACCGCAACAAAAAAAGCATTTCTTTGAACCTGAAAAGCAAGGATGCAAAAGAAATTATTAACCGGCTGCTTAAAAAAGCGGATGTGCTGCTTGAAACAAATCGGCCCGGCGCCATGGAACGGCTGGGTCTTGATTATGAGAATGTCAAGAAGATAAATCCACAGATTATTTACTGCTCTATTTCCGGTTTCGGTCAGACCGGACCGTATCGCGAACGGCCGGGATTTGACCAGGTTCTGCAGGGCATGGGCGGCATCATGGGCATAACCGGCGAACCCGGCGGACCGCCGATTAAAGTTGGCGTGGCAGTTACGGATATTGCGACCGGTATGTTCGCTGCCATAGGCATTCTCACGGCGCTTTTTCACCGCCAACGAACCGGCGAGGGGCAGATGATTGATGCATCCATGCTTGACGGACAGGTTTCATGGCTTACGTATCAAGCGGGCAGATACCTCACTTCCGGCGAGGTTCCGGAAAAGGTTGGTTCCGGGCACCCGCTGATTGTTCCCTATCAAGCATTCAAGGCAAAAGATGCATATATAAATATAGCGGTCGGCAATGATAATCTCTGGCAAAAATTTTGCGAGGCAACAGGGTTGCAGCATATTGCAAATGATCCAAAATTTGCCACTAATGGTCAGCGGGTTAAAAATCGGGCCGAAGTCGTAGAGATTATCAGCGCGGTCATTGCCACGAAGACTATGGATGAGTGGCTTGCAATACTGGATAAAGCGGGGGTTCCGTGCGGGCCGATCTATACCATTGATCGCATCTTTTCTGACCCCCAAGTGCTTGCCCGCGATATGCTCGTGGAAGTTGACCATCCGAAATGTGGCAAGATAAAAGTAACCGGCGTGCCGATAAAATTTTCTAAAACTCCTGGCGAGGTCAAGACCCCGCCTCCCACTCTCGGTCAGCACAATGAAGAGATTTTAAAGGAACTGGGTTTCGGGGACAGCGATATAGAAAAATTCAAGACGGATAAAACCATCTGATGGGAACTGCCGCGGTGAGGAGTTATGGCATGCAACCTTTGCTGCGCGCTATGCCATAACTCCTCAGCTTTTTATTCCGCACCATTGACCCTCGCACACTTTTTTTGCGTGTGGATGCGGAAGCATGCAGACACGAGAAAATCCGATGACACAAGAATTTCAAACCAATCCCGTTCGCACATTTGGCAAAGGGTGGATTTTTAATGTGCAATATGCCCCCGACGGAAAAACTCTGGCGGTAGCCACGTCGGTAGGCATATCCCTGATCGATACCGCAACGTATCAGGAAAAGATGTTTCTTGCAGGTCACACGGATTATGTGGTGTCTATCAATTTCAGTCCTGACGGGAAGTATTTGGCCTCAGGCTCCGATGACGACACGATCAAGGTTTGGGATTTGACGAGCGGCACTGCGGTCATGACGCTGCGGGGTCATACCAATGATGTGACCTCGGTGCGATTCAGTCCTGACGGGAAGTATTTGGCCTCGGGCTCTGATGACGACACGATAAAACTCTGGGATACCAAGACCGGCAGGCCGCTACGATCCTTTGAGGGGCATACCGGCATCATCGAGGCCATTGCGTTTAGCCCCGATGGTCACTATCTCGCATCGGCTTCGGCTGATATGACCATAAAGATCTGGGAAGTTGCCACCGGTGCGAACGTCCTCACGCTCATTGGCCATCGGGACTATGTGATTGCGGTGAGTTTTACCCGCGACGGAAAATTTTTATTATCGAGTTCAGATGACGGAACCCTCAAATTATGGAACCTTGCCACTGGCAGGGAAGCCAGAACCTACATCGGGCATACCGGCTTTGTCTGGACGTTCAGCATCAGCCCTGATGGACGGCATATTGCGTCCGGCTCGCGAGACTGTACCATTCGCTTTTGGGAGATAGACAAACGAAAGCCGGTTAAGACGATTGAGGGCTTTACCCGGGTCGTGTGGTCGGTGCAGTTTCATCCTGCTGGCAATCAATTTGTATCCGGCTCCAAAGATAACTGCATCCGGGTGTGGGATGTGCATAGCGGTGAACTCCTGAACACCATGTGCAACCATACCGATGATGTCAATGCGGTATGTTTCAGTCCGGACGGTGCATTTCTGGCTTCAGCATCTGATGATGAGACTGTAAAAATCTGGGATACCAGGACCTGGCAGGAAATCAGATCGCTGAAAGACCATGAAGATTATGTGGTGTCCGTGCAGTTCAGCCCGGATGGAAAACATCTGGCATCCTGCTCTGACGATAATACCATCAAGCTATGGGATGCCCATACCGGTACGTTGCTTCGCACGTTAAAGGGGCATAGCGGATATGTCTGGTCTTTGGCATACAGCCCCGATGGCAGGCTTCTCGCGTCAGGGGCCTGGGATAATCTCATACGCGTATGGGATCCCACCGAGGGGAAAACGGTGCGAACGCTGCGCGGCCACAGCGGCTATGTCTGGTCGCTGGTTTTCACCCCTGACGGCAAACGGCTTGTTTCAGCCTCTGATGATAATACCATTCGGATTTGGGATGTGGAGAAGGGCGCCCAGGTGCAGGTTCTCAAAGATGATAATCAGCCGGTTTGGTGCCTGGCATTGAGTTCGCATGGCAAATATCTTGCTGCCGGGCTGGGTGACAACACCATCGGCATTTGGGATTTTGCCGAGGGGACGATACGCCAGCGTCTTATCGGCCACACGAACATTATTGAATCAGTCCATTTCAGCCCTGATAATCAATATCTTATCGCCGGTTCTGATGATGGCACCTGCTCGCTGTGGAACGTGCAGTGAACAGCACGGTATCCAGCGTGGCAGCGGCATTTTGCATGGGATGAGGTAGAAACCGACGGCTAAGAGTGGAAAGCATATCAGGTATGAAACCCATTGCGGCGATCATCTTTTGCGACCATCAACCACCGGATCAGCACCTTCTTAAAGATCTCGCCACCCATCCTCTCATTGAAAAAGTAATTTCGATTCAGACCGCGCAGCAAGGAGCTGACTCTGAAAACTGTATCAGACTGACGAGACCCTATCCGCGTGGGGGACTGGCGGTCGCAGAAAGTCTGCGCTTGGCACAGCCCTGTCCGTACCTGGTGCTCATTCCCTGTAGTTACGGCGTGCGTCTGGCAGGCTCTGGTCTGGAGCGATTTTTAGAATGTGCCCACCGGGATGATGCCGGTCTGTATTATGCCGATTATTCTGAAGAATATGAACAGGGAATCAGGATCCACCGGGTTATAAATTATCAACCGGGCAGCATTCGGGACGACTTTCATTTCGGGCCGCTTTTGTTTTACCGGAACACGATCGTCATGAATGCCATTAACCGGTACGGACCCCTGCGAGAATCAAACTGGGGCGGTCTTTATGAGCTGCGCCTGCGGATTTCCCGGATCGCTGCGCTAAAACGCATTCCCGAGCCGCTCTCCCACGCGACGCGTGAATACCGCCAGGCATGCGGTCAGGGGCAGTTTCGCTATGTGGATCCCTCGCAACGCGACTATCAGAAAGAGATGGAAGCCATCGCCACCGAGCATCTGAAATACCTTGGGGCATACCTTCAACCGGGTGGAAACCTGGTCCCATCTGCTGATACCGTATATCCGGTTGAGGCGAGCGTTATTATTCCGGTGCGCAATCGCGAGCGTACCATCGGTGACGCGCTTGCCAGCGCGCTCAGTCAGAAAACGGCATTTTCGTTTAATGTGATTGTGGTGGAAAATCATTCGACCGATAGCACCCGAGAACGGATTAGCGCACAGATAGCAGGTGATCGGCGCGTGGTTATGCTGATCCCGGCTCGGCATGACCGTGGCATTGGCGGTTGCTGGAATGAAGCAATATATTCGCCGCAGTGCGGCAGATACCTCTGTCAGCTTGATTCCGACGACCTCTATGCTGACGCCAATGCGCTTTCCTCCATGGTTGAGATGCTCAGAGAGGGAGACTATGGCCTGGTGGTCGGCAGTTATCGGGTCGTTGATTTTTCTCTACAGGAGCTACCGCCCGGTGTGGTCGCACACCGCGAATGGACAGATGAAAACGGCCGCAACAACCTGCTTCGGGTGTCTGGCATAGGCGCCCCACGTGCATTTCCCACCAGCCTGCTCAGGCGCTTGCCGTTTCCTGATGTGAGTTACGGCGAAGACTATGCAGTCGCGCTGCGTATTTCACGGGAATACCGCGTGGGCAGGATTTATGATCCGCTGTACCTGTGCCGGCGGTGGGCGGGAAACTCAGATGCAGTCCTAACGCAGGAACAGGAAAACACCTATGCAGCCTTTAAGGACAGTCTGAGAACCCGTGAAATACAAAAGCGCATCGAAATGAATAAAGGTAGAGCATGAAGCAAGATAACACGACAGGCAACCCGCACCGGCTTGAAACTCTGCTCCTCAATTCTTTCGGTCAATCGCTCATGGATAACGTTCAGGAACTTATAAAACAACAGACGCGTACCTGGCCGCAACTAAGGCATGCCCGCGCGCAGTTAGCGCAGGCGGTTACCCGAAACGTCGTGCTTGAAGATTTTGCAGTTACCATTCAGTGTAATCCCGCGCGCATCGTCAGTGTATGCTCTCCGGTTGATGAGGAATCAATTCGCCAGCGACCCTGTTTTCTGTGCCTGCACAACCTTCCGGCCGAACAGCGCGCCCTGCTCTATCAGGATACCTGGCTTATACTCAATAATCCGGTTCCTTTGTTTTCAGACCACCTGGTCGTCTCGTCTCGGGACCACACGCCGCAATGTCTTCGGGATGCCCTGCCGGCAATGATTTCGCTGGTGGCCGATCTGGGGTTCAGGTTCAGCGCATTTTATAACGGCCCGGCATGTGGTGCGTCTGCGCCAGACCATGTGCACTTTCAGATGGCCCCCGAGCGGACGATCCCGTTGATAGAACAGCTGGTGGACTGCATTGAAACCAACGCTCAACAACCGGCTCTCAAAAAACTTCAAAACGAGCGCGCGGGCGTTTGCTACAGCGGCTGCTGTGATAATCGCGCTTTTTTTTTCTGGGTAACAAAAGATCCCGGCTATTTATTGGAAAGTCTCAGGAATATCGTCACACGGTTGCCGGTAACACCCGCCGGCGCGCCGGAACCGATGCTCAATCTGATTATTGCCGGTAAGGCCGACACGTATTACGGGTTATTGTTTCCCCGCTGTGCGCATCGGCCCCAGTGCTATTTTAAACCAGAACCTGATGCCATTTTGGTGAGTCCGGGGGCGGTTGATGTTGCCGGGTTGCTCATACTGCCACGCCCCGGGGATTTTAATAAAATTGATAAAAATACAATTTTAACAATCTATCAGGATGTTTGCCACGGAAAGCATGTGGTGGAGGGAATCGCCGCATATGTATAATATACAGCACGGCGTTTTTAGCAGATGATGGAACAGGGAAGGAATTGCGCGGTATATGTTTTATCCTGATAAGGAACCGGTCATCGCAGTCGGTCTGGTAGAAGATGTTCCCGCGGTGAGATTTGACCTCCAGGGCGAATTTCGGTTAAACGACAGAGTGCTTGCGTCTCAGGCCTACGAAGCCAGCGCTGGGGGAGAAACCATATGGTTACGGTCAGTGGACGGACGCGAGGTATGCTCCTCACCGGAATTGCGCCTCATTCCCGCAATACCCCAGGCAGCTTTTACTGTGCACCAGGTGACGATTGGGAAAAAATTTCACTGGGAACAGGCCTGTTCTCAGAGGTTTTCCGGTAACCTGACAATCCGGTTGCAGCAGCCTTACCGGCTGATGACAATAAACAATATTCATTTAGAAGATTATCTGGCAAGCGTTATTGCATCAGAAATGTGCCCCGACAGCCCCCGGGAATTTCTCAAGGCGCACTGCATCTGTTCCCGAAGCTGGCTGTTGCATCAGCTCGCTCAGGCCTCTGCCGGCGGTCAACCGGGACAGACGGCAGATTATCATGAACGCGACGTCATGTGCTGGACCGGACGCGAGGCGCATCGGCATTTCGATGTATGCGCGGATGACCACTGTCAGCGGTATCAGGGTATCGGTCCTGTCAATGAAGCAGCCCACCGAGCCGCTGCCGAGACGACCGGTGAGGTGCTTATCCATAATGGTGCGATCTGTGACGCGCGCTATGCAAAATGCTGCGGTGGCATCACGGAACAATTTTCCACTGCCTGGGGAAATAGTAACATCCCCTATTTACAAAGCACACCAGATTCATGGGAAGCGTTGCCCGTTATATGTACAGAACAGGATGCGGATCAATTTATACGATCGCGGCCGGCAGCATACTGTAATGTAGAAGACCGCGACATAATACGGCGCATACTGCCAGCTTTTGACGCAGAGACCAAAGATTTCTTTCGGTGGCAGGTCGTTTTTTCCCAAGAAGAACTGCGGCATATTTTGCTTTTAAAAACGGGAATTGATTTTGGCGCCATAACAAGCATCGTGCCGCTTGCCCGCGGCCCATCAGGACGTCTTTTTAAAGTCCAGATCTGCGGAACTCGCGAAGAGCGCGTTATCGGTAAGGAGCTTGAAATACGGCGTATTCTTTCCCCAACCCATCTGCTCAGTTCAGCATTTATCGTGGAGCCTGGGGCAAAAGACGGAAATATTCCCCGAACCTTTACCCTCTACGGTGCGGGGTGGGGACATGGCGTCGGGCTGTGCCAAATAGGAGCCGCCAGCATGGCAGCAAGGGGAATCAACTATCACGAGATTCTGTTTCACTATTTCAAGGGCGTGCAGCTTACCAGGTTATACTAATCCTTCCGTGCCATGACTTTCCTCGCACCGCATTTTTTCCACCAAACCATCCTTGAACATTCGTCAAACCCTGGAAGAATTTGAGCATTGTATCATGATACCCTGCCTGGCCTGGGTCGGCAAGGTGCAGTGACTTTGATTCTGGGCCTGCTTTGTGGTCTGGCATGGGCGAATATACGGGTTGCTGCCGTTTCAAAAGGGAGCTACGGTTTTGGTGTGGCGGGAAAAACCCCGCGGCGCGCCTGCCGCTTGCCTGGTTCTTATCGCTCGTTCAGGGGGAACGCCCTGGTTCATCACCCCGTTGACATCTTAAAAAGCTTTAGTATAATTTAAAATAAAAGGTAATCCGTTCAATGGGGTACGGCATTTATGAGCAAAGAACAGACACAGTTGCAGGAGCAAATTGCAACCCGCAGCAAAGATCACATTGATGAGCCGCGTCTCTATAAAGTCCTCCTGCACAATGATAATTACACCACTATGGATTTTGTCGTGCAGGTGCTTGAAATCGTTTTTTGCAAAACCCCTGCGGAAGCAACACGGATTATGCTGAATGTCCATCAGCAGGGCATTGGGGTGTGCGGAACCTATACTGCTGAAATTGCAGAAACCAAAGTTGCCATGGTCAATCACATGGCGCAGCAGCACGGGTTTCCGCTGAAGTGCAGCATGGAAGAGGCATAATGATCAGCAAGGAGTTGGAAATAACTTTTGCCGCAGCCATTCGGGAGGCAAAAACTCGGCATCATGAGATGCTCACTGTTGAGCATATTCTTTATGCACTGCTGGATGATGCAACAGGCAGTCGTATTCTGCGCAACTGCGGTGCGGACATCGCGCTGCTAAAAAAACAGCTTGAGGACTTTTTTGCGCGGCACGTCCACATGCTTCCCGAACATGACAAACGCGAACTCATTCAGACCATCGGTGTGCAGCGGCTTCTCCAGCGCGCCATTTTACATGTGCAGGCTGCGGAGAAAAAAGAAGTAGATGCCGGGGATATCTTGGCGGCACTGTTTGAAGAGGAACAGAGTTACGCAGTGTATTATTTGAAACAACAGGGACTTACACGGCTTGATATTTTAAATTATATTTCTCACGGTATCTCCAAAACCGGAGAGGAAAACTGGCAGGATGACGAGGAACAAGAAGCCGAGACAACCGGCGATCGCAAAGCCCAGCAAAAACGCGCCGGCATGCTGGAAAAGTTTACCATCAATCTCATAGAAAAAGCCAAAGCCGGCAAGATAGACCCGCTCATCGGGCGGCAGGCCGAACTTGAGCGTACGGTTCAGGTTTTAGGACGGCGTCTTAAAAACAATCCGGTGTTCGTCGGAGACCCGGGAGTGGGCAAAACCGCCATTGTGGAGGGGCTGGCACTAAAAATTGTCAGGAAAGAAGTGCCCCGGGCTTTTCTGAATACGGAGATATATTCTCTTGATATGGGCGCATTGCTTGCTGGGACTAAATTTCGCGGCGACTTTGAGGCGCGGCTTAAAGGCGTTATTAACGAACTCAAGGAGAAACCGGGAGCTATTCTGGCAATTGATGAAATCCACACGATTGTGGGAGCGGGCGCAACCAGCGGTGGCTCAATGGATGCATCGAACATTCTAAAACCGGCGCTGGTGTCGGGTATGCTGCGCTGTATCGGCACCACGACGTTTGAGGAATATAAGAATTATTTTGAAAAAGATCGGGCTCTGTCGCGCCGATTCCAGAAAATTGAAATTTCTGAGCCAAGCATCGCTGAAACCATTGAAATATTGAAAGGCATTAAATCATATTATGAGGAGCACCACGGCGTGATATACACGCCGCAGGCAATAACCGCGGCTGCGGAGCTGGCTGCTAAACACATCACAAACCGCTATCTGCCGGATAAGGCAATTGACGTGATTGACGAGGCCGGCTCTATCTTTAAGGTGAGCCAAGCCTATAAACACAGGAAAAAAATTACCGCCCATGACATAGAAAAAGTGGTGGCGCGCATAGCCAAAGTGCCGCCACGCAGCGTCTCGTCTTCGGACAAATTGCAACTTCAAAATCTTGAAGGGGAATTAAAGAAACGAGTATTCGGCCAAGATGACGCCATCCGAAATCTGGTGACCGCCATTAAACGCTCACGGGCGGGGTTGAGCATACCCGACAAACCTATCGGCTCGTTTCTGTTCATTGGTCCGACCGGGGTAGGTAAAACGGAAGTGGCAAAACAGCTTGCCGCGGTGCTGGGTGTGCACTTTCTGCGGTTTGATATGAGTGAATATATGGAAAAACATACCGTCTCGCGGCTCATCGGTGCACCGCCGGGTTATGTTGGATTTGATCAAGGCGGCCTTTTGACGGATGCCATCCGCAAGAACCCCTATTGTGTCCTGTTGCTGGATGAGATTGAAAAGGCGCACGTTGACCTGTTTAACATACTGCTGCAGGTTATGGACCATGCCACACTCACCGACAATAACGGCAAGACGGCAGATTTTCGGCATGTGATACTGCTGATGACCTCAAATGCCGGTGCGCGGGAGATGAGTGCACCGACGCTGGGCTTTGGCACGACCCTCGCCGAAGATAAAAGCGACAAGGGGCTGAAGGCAATAGAGAAATTATTTAATCCGGAATTTCGCAACCGCCTTGATGGTATCATTGTGTTTCATCCGCTCACCATTGAAATCATGCTGCAGATAGTAGACAAATTTATAGATGAACTGAATGCCCAGCTTGCGGTGAAAAAGGTGCAGCTCAGCCTGACGCCAGTGGCCCGTACCTGGCTTGCCAACCACGGTTATGATCCGGCATACGGTGCACGCCCGATGGCGCGGCTGATCCAGACCGAAATAAAGGACAGGCTTTCAGATGAATTGTTGTTTGGTAAACTCGTCAACGGCGGAAACGTGTTGGTAGATGTTAATGCTGCCGTCCTGCCGGAGCAGCTTACCTTTAGCTATCAGTAAGACGGTGGGAATTGCGGCGGATGCCAAACACAGCGTGTCCAAGAGAGTGATCGCTACCGAAAAATCATGCGTTAGGGTTCCGGAGGACAGCAAAAAAATGGAACGGTGGTCTTACGGCGTGGAAATAAATAACAAAAAACGAATATACTCATTGGTAACAGAACAAGGAGAACTGCCATGAGTAGCTTCCCGCGAAGCAATCGCGTCCCACTGTAGCGCTGCTCTCACCACAACAGGGTACCGCATTCATAACCGGTCAATTCCACATACGCAGCACCGTTTGCCGGCGTGTCAGCAAACGCTCCGGTAACCGAGCAGACTCCTTCCCAATAGTCAGGTGTCATGACGTTATAGAGACTCTGCCCATCAAAGAGGGGAATTACCCGAAAGACTGCGTTCAACCCCGGCACTGCCACGGTCCAATCCAGCGGATAGATACTACGCCCCACCGGTTCTTTATATAACCGGTGTGCCTGCACTGAAAATTCTGCGCCGCAGGTAACTGCACCATTGAGCGACTGGAAAGTCCAATTTTTTTGTATGACACGATCGGCACTGTCACGAAATTGAAACAGCATCAGAGAGCCACCGTCATCAAAACGCAGAGAGAACCAATCCCAACGCATGCCCAATACCGTGAAATTTCCCCACTGATGATCCATCCAACTGCGGCCTGAGGAAATTGCATGGTGTCGGCCATTGATGGACAGGCTGCCGGTAGTTGCCAGATGAGCAAGGGAATAGTAATATGAGTGTCTTCCATCTCCCATTACTATTATGCCGTCTTCTCCATGGCGCATGATATCTAAGACCGGACTGAGCGTTAAATCAAGCGAGAGCGCATCGGTTTCGGCAGAAATCCGGATTTCTCCTGATGCAGAAAACTCATAAGAAAAGTTATCCACGATAATTTTGGGAATTCCCTCGGCAATGCCCGACACCGGCGGTGGGGTGGCGACTTCTGCAAACAGATGTTCGGCCGTTTGCGGGTTGCTGATGGCAAGATGGCCGAGATAGGCAAAACCGTTGAAAGAGGCGGCAGGCCGTTTGAAGATCGTCAATTCATACCCCAGGATCTGTTGTTCGGCTGTCTGCACGATACCGGTGAAGTACCACCATTCATTGATTACGTTGAAGTGCGGGCCATGGTCAAACGGAAAATGAAGAGGGCGTTTCGCAACATCACAGGAATAGCAGCCCAGCAGGCACCCAAGTGCAAAAACAGCAGCACAATGGCCTATGATGCTCGGCAGACATCGGTGGTTTACATTACACACCAGCATATCCTTGATTATAATTTTCTTAATCCGTAGAGCTGTCCTTTTTGCCATACCAGGGGCGGGTTGCCAAGATCCTGATGATTGGTCACCTGTGCGGTAATTACGACATAACCGGCAGTTTCAAAACTGCTCTGTGTGCTGCATGCAAACCAGGCTGAGGAATCTGAAGGAATCAGAGGCTTCCCCGGTTCAGCGGGCAGGGTAGGGATGGAGAACCGTTCAAATTTGTCCTGTTCGTCGCCCCGAACGCTCCCCAACTGCTCTGCCAGATCTTTCTGGTTTTCAGCAGCGATGATCAGAGTGAATTCGCCAGCTTGTTCAATAAGACGCGACGTGAGGTGCCCCTTTGCGAGGCTCACCATCAGGAGTGGTTCCTTCTCAGAAATGAACAGAGCGGTTGCTGTCATGATGTCCCGCTTATCTGCAAATGCCGTACTGATAAACACCACCGGGCAGGGGAGCCAGTGGGATACATTTGATAAACTGCCCATAGGTTATTCCTCCAGAACGTAATCATTGTATGTTCAATTTTTGTTCACGCACGTGTATACTATACTATGGTAATATAATATAGGCGCAAACAGTTGCGCAAGATCGAAACCGTATCGGTATGACAGAGATTTTCTTTATTGTTATAACCATTATATTATGTATCATAGGGTTGGCTGGTTCCCTCTTGCCCATGCTGCCCGGCACGCCGCTTATTTTCCTCGCGGCGTTGGTGTATGCCTGGCATACGAGCTTTGCGACGGTAACCTGGGAGATTCTTTTACTGTTGCTGGCGTTACTGCTCCTCAGTCAGATCATGGAATATCTTGCATCAATGATCGGGGCGAAAAAATGTGGCGCCAGTCGCTGGGGAATAATCGGCGCATTGTCCGGAGGTATTATAGGAATGATTGGAGGCGGGCTTGCGGGCCTTATTATCGGGACATTTCTGGGAGCGCTGGTGGCAGAATTGGGATATGGCAAATCTCTCAACGCATCACTGCACATTGGCGTTGGCACTGTTGTGGGTTTTGTGGGCGGCACAATAGGAAAATTTATTATTGCCCTCATCATGATCAGTGTTTTTCTGGCGGCGATTTTCTGGTAATGTACAAACGGATCAGGTTAATACCGGCACAAAAACTCCTTTTCTTGTGCGTGCTGCAACAGCTGGCTCATAAAAAGAGTATTTCCTCACCGCTTGAATCAGTCTCAATCGATTTCTTCCGCGTATTGTCCCGCCAGGACGGTTGAGCATTGCAGTGGCTGCTTCATCAGGGTTGAATGTGCCGGTTTCAAGGTATGCCGCATATCCGGCAGCATCCACTTTAAAAACGTCGGCATCAAGCAGTGACTGTAACAGCTCTCCGCCGCCGTCTTTCGGTTCCTGTGTTTCTATCAGCTCTTTTGCCTCCATCTCTTTCAGCAATGTGTCTATTTTACTGCTTCTGCAGATAACATCATTCCAGCCCCATTCCTCGGACATGGTTTTACCAAAAGTTACATCAGAAAGGCGTGCAGTATAAGATGGATAACACAACAGGCAGCCGGGGTTGAGAGCTGAAAAATCCCGGTTGCCCTCAGGAATAGCCTTGATTGTGCCGTCGAATAGTTCAATAGACGGAATGCCGGTTGCATAGAAAAAGCGTTTTATTCCTTCCTCCTTAACCCCAAGCCGAGCTAACAGCTGTTCAACACCGTTATAATTATTCGCAAAAAAGCAGTTAATTCCTATCAGAAACGAGATATTCCCCACCAGCTCTTTACAGCGAGCTTTTGCTGCTGCTCCGTGTTGCGCCAGATACTGTGCCTTTCTGACCGCCTCAATATGACAAGAGGTGCCGACAATAGCGAGGCTTTTGCCATCCACCGGAAGTTGTGCAAGCAAAGGATTGATGGTTGGCTTGGTGAAGGCGCAGGCAAGAATGTCAGAAGCAGTTATTGCGACGCGTGTTTTCGGGTGCGCACAGTAGAAGCAATCATGGACTTTGTCAGTCAGCAGGGCCCGGTCAATATACCCCTGTTCCAGAAGATAGGTGAGAAAGGCAGTGGTTGCGCCACCCCAGTAGGAGCGGGAACGAATTTCATCGTTAACGACTCGTGCTAAGACAATTCTGGTAAAATATCCCAACAGCTTGTCGTGCTGGTCAGCTTGATTATCGCGGGCAGTGTTTTCTTCAATAGCAGTGTAGGGCATCGCTGTGCGCGGGCACATTTCAATACAGATGCCGCATTCAGTACAGGTCTCATCTACTGCTGGTACGGAATGTTCTATCAGTTGTATGGCACTGACCGGGCAGGCTGCTACGCACATGCCACAGCCACTGCATGCTTTGCTTTCAACCACCGTTGCAATATTTTGCATATTTTATAACCGCCCTGATTGTTAGTTGTTGGTTTCCCTGTGCCCCTTTTGCCAAACAGTGTGCAGAACAAGAAAAAGAGGCCTGCAGTATTGGAAGTTGCATTGCAGGCCTAAGCATGGATGCCTGGAGGCGGCGAGCGGATTCGAACCGCTGTGTAAAGGTTTTGCAGACCTCTGGTCTATCTTTATAACTATGCATAATTGCTTAATTATTTAGAAATAAAATTTTGCCTGTTGTAGATTTTGATGTTACTTCATCCAGAATTTTTACTGCATTCACCTTATGAATCGGAGCTGGATGTTGATACCGCATCGCCACTTTGACGCTTTTGTGCCCCATGATCTCCATGATTGTTTTAAGGTCTATGCCTGCCATGCCTAAACGTGAACCGAATGTGTGGCGCAAATCGTGAAACCGGAATCGCACTTTTTTGCGCCTGCCCTCCGCTGTCATTTCCTCGCGCTCAAGCCCTGCCTTTTTGACCGCTTTCCAGAATGCGTTTGTCAGAAGATTGAGCCGCTGTTTTTTGAGATTGCAAAACAAAAAGTCGGAATCGCCGGCAAGACGCCGCTCGATAATCGCGCGCGCCGTCGCATTTATCGGCACATTTCTGTTTTCTCCGGTCTTTGTGCCTATTACCATCAGAAAGCCGCCTTTAAGGTCAATGTGCTGCTTCTGGAGGTTAAATATCTCCGCCTCTCTCAAACCGGTATGCAAGGCAAACACTACAAGGTCGCGCAAGTATTGTGCCTTTTGCGGACTTTGCTCGCATGCGGCGAGAAGCCGCGCCTCGTCATCCGGCGAGAGAATCCACATCTTTTCGTTGTCCTCTTTAAGTTTCTTGACGGCGGCGATCGGATTGTATTTAAGGATTTGCCATTCCACCGCTCTGTTGAGCATTGCCTTTAACAAAGAAACATCGCGATTGATCGTTGCGGTCTCCTTGCCTGCCTCTTTGCGGTCTTTTTTGTATTTCTCCACATCCCAGACCGTTATGTTGTGCAGAAGCCTGCCCTTAAAATATGGCATGAGCATTTTTAACGATGATTCATTGCGCCGGAAGGTGTTGCGCTTTTTGCTGTGGCGCGCCGTTTCCATATAGCGCGCGGCAAATGTTTCAAATCGAATGCGCCTGGACTTTTCAATAAATTTGCCCTCGCGAACCTCTATCTTAAACCGAGCGTCATATTCTTTTGCCGCTGTCTTTGAGATTTTGCCCCATGCTTTTGTATAGCGTTTTCCGTCATGCCAAAACTGCGAATACCATGATCCGTTTCGCTGATACATGTTTCATCACCTCCTTTCGTTTCTGTTTTTGCGGTCATTGCTTAGTCGTTTTTCTCATATAGCACCATTTTATCAATGGAGGGAATACCTTTTTTAATTTTTTCCAATTGTTCCGATAAATTGGCACTATCCTGCAGTTTAAGATGTTCCACCCTGTGAATGGCGTTTTGCAGATAATTGACGCATGCATTGACCGCTTCGATATTGGAATAAGTAAACGGTTTGCGTTTCTGCGTCAGTAAATCTACCTTGCCTGGAAAGTTTTGCACCTTCAAGCCCTCTTTCCGCACCTTCTCCAGTTTCGCGAGCAAAAACTTTTTGCATTCCTCGATCTCCGCCGGCGCAAGGTCATACATCTCATTTTCAAGCCGCTCGATTTGCGATGTGTAAGTGAGACTTACGGCATATTTCTCATGATCCGCCTGCCGATAATCGCGCTCTGCCATTTGCAATTCATCGCGTTTCTGCTGAAGTCGTGCGTATGCCTCCTGAAAACGCGCTTCCACATCCTTTAATTTTTCCTGCTGCTCCTGCCGTAAACGATTGATCTGCTCTCGCAATTGTGCGCGGCGCGCGGCAATCGCTTCTTTGTTTTCGTTTATGATCTTTTGCGTCATCGGATGCGTTTCGAACCATTCTGGAAGCCCTTTTAAACTAATTTCTTGCATGTGCAATTCTCCTTTCGTGTCGGTATCGCCTTCTCGATTTTTTCGAGAAGCTCTTGCAGTTTGATTAAACGTTTTATAAGCTTATTATGCGATTGAATGATCAAAACCCTTAATTCATGGTTTGAAATGCGTTGTGGCATCGTCCAAAAGCTCCTCTAAAGCGTTTGATTTGTCTGGAATGGTAATGTCGAGCCGCTGCCGCGCAAGCGGCGCAATCCCGAATAATTCACAATACTTGCGGAAGGTATCAGAGTTTGATCGAAAAATAGTCTGAGCCGGATGCTTCTTGTCTGAACCGCTCCGATCCGGCACGGTTACGCCGGCAGTCAATAAGTCGCGAGCTGCCTGCATCATGAGACCGTATGAAACACATAACGCTTGAAATGCTGCTTTGTCCCATGCCGTCAATACGCCGGCGGCGATGAGCTGCGGCGCGAGCGATCGCCACAAAGAAGCCGCTTCGCCCTTTAGCCATCGCGGACACGGCAGTTTCAATATGGCACGCGGTTGCGGCGTGTTAAGCGGTTTGTCGCCTGAGAGGCGGCGCATTTTGTTTGTTTTTTGTGAAAAGCCCTTCATTACACTAAAAGCTTGTGCGGTAAAAAATTTGCGCGATGCTAAGCCCTCGCGGTTATCTCTGTGCGATTGTAGAGATTGAAACTACCCCTCCGGTCTTTGTAGCCATTTCTGTAGCCACCATATTTTTGCACCAAAAATTCATCATAACACGTTGATTTTACATCTCTTTTTTGTAGTGTAGCCACTATAAAAGAGAGAGGGAGGGTTGTTAAATTTTTATATTATTACTATTAATAGTATTATATAATTTCTTTTTTCTTTATAAAGGTTAAAAGTCATATCTTTTGTTTTTATACCCCCCTACCCCTATAAAACACCAAAAATCGTCATTTTAATAAGTAAAATCATATAGTTATGCGCTTCTTGCATGCTGGCTACGCATCTGGCTACACATGAGCGAAAATAGATTTTTTTTCCTATCAAAACTAATTTCACCGAACCGCAAGAGATTCGCAATTGCTGTTTCGAAACACCATGTGCCATAACGCGAGGCATGACAATACTGAGCAATATCGCGTTTTGCCCCTTCCTTTTTTGCCAAAAAACGGCGAATTTTTTCTTCAAGTAAAGCGATGTTTGAATCCGCGTCAATCGGATCAAGCTCCTTTCTTACTTCAAGCTGCCATTCCATGAGAGCGATGATTTTTTCAACGATCCCGTAGTCAATCTCGTTTCTGCCGTCATTAATTGCGAGTAATGGCATGAGGCGCAATGCATAAGTTTCGAGGCGTTTCGCATGCACTGAAGTTTCAAATTCTGTCCTATACCACCGATCGAACCTGAGCCATGCGTCGTCTGTAATTTGAAACTCAATTCGCCCGCCCGCTTTCGCGATCCAGTCGTTGATTTCAAGAAGTTTATTGCGGATCGCCGCCTTGCCGTTGTCTGGAATTTTCAACGGAATCGGAAACTTGCGCTTGCCCGTTCCTGGAATGAGAAGCAAGCGATTATTAAAGCCGATGTCCGTGAACTGATGTGTCCACATCGAGTCAAACGTCGCCTGAGTCGTGCACCCAATAAGTGAAAGAAACGCATTCTGGATCGCAATTGATGAGGTTTTTGTATGAGATTCATAACGGTTGCTTTCAAATAATGTGTTCACTACCGGCAATAATACGCTCGCCTCGATTTTGCACTTGGACACGAAAGATTTAAATTCGTCAAAAAAAACGATGAGTCTTGACGATTCTGCAAGTTTCTTCTGCAAGCCCTCCGCGCTGCCAACGCCGTAGCAGGTATGAAAATCAGAAAATGTGTCCTCGAAAAATTTGATCGTCTGCGCTGCTGCTGTAGATTTGCGCGGGTCGCCGGAATCTCCGATCAGTATTGTATAGAGGCGCGGTTGCGGTTGCAATTCTGTGGCAATAGTGATCTTGTCCGCCAATTGCGAGCCTAAACACGTTAAAAATGAGAAGTAAAAAAATTCTGGCGGCGATTCCAGATAGGCACTGAAAAGCTGCGTGAATTGTGCGGCGATGCCGCTTATTACTTGATACGGAAACGACGTGCTCATTGCTGTTTTTGCCGCTCTTTTAATTGCTGTCGAATATATTGCTCGATGACCGCGCCGCGCTGTTCATTGAAAATTATTTCTGTGCGCTCCAGAAGCTCGTAAAAGCGGTCTCCGATCCCTTCCAGCCTTTCCATTAAAAGCGTTAAACTCTTGATCATTTGCCAAAGCGTTTCATCTGTCATGCGAAAAATGCCATGAATTGATATGTAATGGATTTCATCATATATCGCATCGCCAAAACGATTCTGCGCTCCTGCCGCATAATCTGCGCCGCCTGCCGCATAAGTAAAGCCTTGCGCCTAAAAATTTGATATGTTGTCATTTCTTTTCTCCAGATCGTTGATTGTGATGCCTGGACTTCGTAAAACCCAAGCCTCGATTTCAGACTTGATAAAAAGAAGTCGCCCCCCTGCTTTCCGGTAAGGAATTGCCCGCCGCAAAACCAAATTTCGGATCGCTGCTGGCGTCCGCTTTAAAAATTGTGCGCATGTCTTACAATCTAAAATTTCCATCGTTATTTTAGATCAGAAACCGGCATGTCGAGCGTGCTCGCGATACGTTGCCACTGCTGATCAGATAAAATTAATCGCCCACGTATCGCAAGCGAAAGAGACGCCTCCGGTATTCGCGTCGCCTTCGCAAGGTCGCGCTGCGTAAGGTTTTTCTGCATTAAGGCGATCTTTAATTTTAAATTTTTTTGCATTGCCACCCCTTCTTTACATCTTATGTAAACTGGTAAACAAAAAAATTATTCTGGAAAGTGTTTGTTAAGCAAATCGCCAATCATTTTTAGATTCACAACGAGCATCATCGCGTCTGAAAGTTTCCGTCCCTGATCCGCGCTCCCAATGATCTTTGACAATTCTTTGACACTCGCAAAACGCACAAATAACACGTTCTTTTCTGTTTCTTGAATCACTGCCACATCGATTTCTGATGCAATTTTGAATGGTTTAAAAATTTTTACCGCATCGCTCCTTGAACTAAAAAGCTTAAACACATAAACGAGGCGCGGCAAAACTTCTTTTTTCAAATGTATTGGCGCGATTTTGCCGCGCAAAGCCGTCGCGATCAGCATTTCAAATATATTTTGCCGCGAATAAAGGCGCGCCGAGCCCCGTCCTGGCGTGTCCTGTTGAGGTTTGACGATTCCCTTTTCTGCCAAATCCGTTATTGTTCGCCTGGTCAATTCTGGGATTGCCCTTGATATTTCGATCGGCGAATAAAGCTTCATAAGACCTCACTAAACATTTTATGGTTAATTTTACACATTCTGTAAACACATGTCAAGTATTTTTTTTGCCAAAGAATTGCGGAAAAAAAATTATATAGTAGTTTTACAGAATAATTCCGATGCTATTGTTGTTATTTTTGATGTTACTTCGTCGGCAAAATGAGTGTTTTTGTGGACTTTGTGAGCAATTCTGTGATAGTGATAAAGATGACAAAAAAGGTCTGCAAGTATGCGTTAAACCTTGCAAACCTTCACTGGAAGCCTGGAGGCGGCGAGCGGATTCGAACCGCTGTGTAAAGGTTTTGCAGACCTCTGCCTTAGCCACTTGGCTACGCCGCCTTCAAGTTCAAACCACAGAAGACACCGTTTAGCTTTTCAGTGTTCCCGGTGGATCATCATATAAATTAAATGGAGCGGGAAACGGGATTTGAACCCGCGACTCCAACCTTGGCAAGGTTGTACTCTACCACTGAGTTATTCCCGCTCTCTGTTACTCTATTTATATTACATAACTTTTTTTGTCAATTGAAAATTGTTTTTAAAACGTTCGCCCACGTTTTCACTGTTGCGCTTGACGGATGTTTTTTGATTACCTGCCTTCTGTTTTCGTATGCACGAAGAGTTTCAATGAAGTTGCTGTTTGCGACTGCTCATGCTGGCGTTATATTTTTTGGGTCTTCCGGGTTTGTTGTACAGGAATTTAGTCGTTTAGATCATCATAAATAAAAGAAGTCAGCATAGTTACTGAATAAAGCCCCCTGTTTATTAATGCCAGAGA
>FWPV01000797.1_pt1 | contig 94567 bp, 93 predicted proteins | sample 2228371 | NCBI WGS metagenome assembly FWPV01 (sample SAMEA103939776, study PRJEB20133) | metagenome
TGCCCTCGGAACGCCGCTCACGCAGCGCGCAGAATAGGTCTGTCCGGGGAAAGGGGAACTCCGCCCATCAAACGATTTGCGCAACAAAGCCCTGTGGGAGTACCGTGAAGCAACTCGGTCGCCAGGACCGCGCGACGATGAGGTTAGAGCAAATTTATTCGATCTTCTCTCTCGAATAGAAGGCGGCGGTACAATCGCCCGAACGGATGCGATCGAACGATTCGCCGTCGATCAGACTCTCGATGAGCTGGTTGCCGCCATAGAACGCGACATCATTGCCGATCGTCCCGCAGCGGCTTTGGATCGCCTGCATACATATTGCGCAAAGAAGTTTGGGCATCTGCTCGATCGAAGAGGCATCACTTGGGATCGAACCGAGCCCCTTCACAGCCGGGTCGGCAAGTATGTCAAGGCTTTGAAACAGGAGCGGGAGCTCCGGGAAATGACGGAGCAGATCATCAAGAATTCGATCGGTGTCTTCGACAAGTTCAATCACGTTCGGAACAATCAGAGCCTCGCTCATGATAATGAGCTGCTCGACAAGGCGGAGGCGCGGTTCATCTTCGACTCGGTGTGCGCCGTGCTCCGTTTCGTCAAGAGCATCGATACCGTTCGATTCGATGACTGATGGTCCCGTCCCGACGGAAGCAGGCCACCTGCAATGACCATACGATCTGCGTGACGCTTCGAATGATTGCGCACAATTACGTTAAGTCATTGAAAGATATTGCATATAGACGTTTTGAGACTACCGTTTGCTGATCATCTTCAGTTGCGAACGGTCTCATGCAAGACGCCCGATCCGGTCCGAACCCTCTATTTCCCGCCCGTCTGTCGGCAGACGAACGCCTCGATGAACTCGCGCAGATTCTTGCCGCGGGGCTGAGGCGTGTTCTGCCGGAACAGTCCAGTTCTTTATCTGCACCTGGCGAAGACAGTTCATTCGACATTCTCGCCCTTAAACGCCGTGTTGGTCGTCGCAAACCGAGCAACCGAGTTGGAGGGCAATGATGCCGGAAACAAAGAGAAAGGCTGATGCCGCGCCATGGCGGGCGGGCGAACGCGACGCGGCCGAAGCGAGCGTGGTCACGCAGCTTGCAGCGCTGAAGCGAATGACGATTATCGAGTTGAAGGCGAAGTGGGAAAGCCTCTTCGGCACGCCCGCCCCGAACAACAGCCGCAGCTACCTCGAACTGAGGCTCGGCTACCGGGTCCAGGAACTGACCCTCGGCGGGCTTTCGCGTGAGACACGCCGAACTCTGGATCTCCTGGCCGACGAAATCGAGGGCCGGGCCGGGCGCAAAGCGATCATGACGGATTCCCGAAACCCGGTGGTCGGCACGAGGCTGGTGCGAGAATGGGGCGGAGTGGAGCACACCGTTACCGTCATCAAAGACGGCTTCGACTGGCAGGGTCAGAAGTTCAAGTCGCTGTCGGCAGCGGCGCGGGCGATTACGGGCACGCAGTGGAACGGTTACCGCTTCTTCGGTTTGCGTGAAGCCCGGAGGGATGAGCGATGAGCCGCCAGCAGAATACTGTCGCGAGCATGCCGCGCCGCCAGCGCTGCGCCATTTACACCCGCAAATCGAGCGAGGAAGGGCTCGATATGGAATTCAACAGCCTCGACGCCCAGCGCGAAGCCTGCGAGGCCTATGTGACGAGCCAGAAGGCGGAAGGCTGGGCCACCATTCGCGAACGCTACGACGACGGCGGCTTCTCCGGTGGCACGCTGGAACGGCCCGGCCTGAAGCGCCTGATTCAGGACGTCGAGGCCGGTCTGATCGATGTGATCGTGGTCTACAAGATCGACCGGCTTTCGCGCTCCCTGATGGATTTCGCCAAGCTGGTCGAGATCTTCGACCGCAATCAGGTGACCTTCGTTTCGGTCACGCAGTCGTTCAACACCACGACCTCGATGGGCCGCTTGACCCTGAACATCCTCCTGAGCTTCGCCCAGTTCGAGCGGGAGGTGATTGGCGAGCGTATCCGCGACAAGGTTGCAGCCTCGCGCAAGCGCGGCATGTGGATGGGCGGCTACGTTCCGCTGGGCTACGACGTGCGGGACCGCAAGCTGGTTATCAATGAGGCCGAGGCTGCAACGGTCAGGATGATCTTCGAGCGTTTTGTCGCCATCGGCTCCGCGACAACGCTGGCGAAAGCGCTCGCGGCCGAGGGCGTTCTGAACAAGCGCGGCAAGCTGATCGACAAGGGCTTCCTCTACAAGCTCATCAACAACCGAATCTATCTCGGCGAAGCCGTCCACAAGGGAACCTCCTATCCCGGCGAACACGAGGCCATCATCGATCAGACCCTCTGGGACAAGGTTCACAGCATCCTGCAGGAAAGCCCGCGCCTGCGGGCGAAAAACACCCGCCGCCAGACGCCGGCCCTGCTGAAAGGGATCATCTTCACCGAAACGGGCACGGCGATGACGCCGACCGCGACGAAGAAGGGCACGCGTCTCTACCGCTACTACGCATCGATGGACCTGATCCGAAACCGCCCGACCTGCGAGGCCTCGGGGCCGCTGCGCTTGCCCGCCGGCATGGTTGAGGACGCCGTCGTCGGCGAAATCCGCCGCATGATTCGCGCGCCCGAATTGGCAGCGCGGACGATCAAGGCCCTTCGCGAAGAGAGCCCGACCTTCGATGAGAAGGCGGTGGTCAAAGCGCTCGGCGAGTTCGACCAGCTCTGGGCGGCGCTCTATCCGGCGGAACAGTCCCGCATCGTCCAGCTTCTGGTCGAGCGGGTGACCGTCGGCGAAGATGGCATCGCCGTCGATCTGCGCCAGGAGGGGCTGGGGTCGGTCCTGAGAGACATGATGGCGTCCTGCCAGACGGAGGCCTGCGCATGACCAGCACGAAGGACACCATCCGCGTCGTCATCCCGCTGACGATCCGCAAACGCAACGGGCGACCGAAGATCCTGCCGCCCGACTATTTGAGCTTGCGGGATGGACGGGCACAGGATCCGCATGTGCTTCGCGCCATCGCCCGCGCCTGGAGCTGGCGGCGGCAGTTGGAAACGGGCGCCGCTTCCACGATTCAGGACATCGCAGCGGCCGAGAAGGTCTCCGACCGGTTCGTAAGCCGGATGATGCGGCTCGCCTATCTGTCGCCGGAGGTGCATGAACACCTCGTCATCAGGCGCGTGCCGCCCGCGCTTTCGTTGAACGACCTCGTCGCGGTCGCGGACCGACCGTGGGCGGATCAGATAGACATGGTTTTTGGTTTAGGCACTTAAGTAGACCCGCCCGTCCATAGGACTGCATGTGAGAACCAGGGCGGAGCTGACGAATTTCAAGAACAAGAAAATCAGGGACGCTGCTTCAGTCTGGCCTCCAAGGCGCGGTAAGCATGCTTTTCACCCAGAGCGAGGATCTCGGGCCGGTTGTCTATCACTGCTGCCAGTTCGAAAGTGACGGCGTCGAACAGGTTAGCGAGAAGCGCGTCTCCGATCGCCCGAGTCTCAGAGAGATCTTCAAGAAGGCCGGCCATTTCCCCATGAGCGAGCTTGTTGCGGCCCTCCCGGTACACTTTGGTGACGGCGTCTGCGATGCTCAGCGACTCCGATGGGGTCGGCTGCCCCTTGGGATTAAGTGCGGCTTCCGAGAAGGTCGTCATTGCCGCAGCATCGCCACAAGCCCCCGACAGCCCGTCGGCTGCGCAACCATAGTTGACCACCGCCATGAAGTCCGAGGCTTCCCGCCGCGCCTCGCCGACCCAGTATAGCGCGTTTGCCCAACGTTCGATTACATGCGGCCCCCGGCCTGCCTGTCGGCCCTGCACATAGGCGCTGAGAACTTTGCCCGCTGCGTCGAGGAATGGTCGCTCAGCCTGCATTTTCGCGGCGAGCGCGCCGGGTGCGGAGCCCAACCCCGGCATCTGCACGCTTGAGCCTCTCAGGAAGGCACCACTGGACGAGGTCGCCAGTCGGTCTTCTGCGAAGAGGTGTTGCCGTCCGGCTTTTGTAAACCGCCGCGCGTCCTCCACCTGGAAACGCAACCCGATTGCATCGATCGCCAGGCCGATGATGATCGAAGCTTTATTGTGCGACTGGTTGAGTGCGTGGCCTTCCATTCTGATCGTCGCAACCCATTCGAAGTTCCGGAGCGAACTCAGGACTTCCCAAGCTCTGTGAAGGTCTCCATCGCTGTTGGGTGTAAGCGCTTGATCACGGAGTTCGTCGTATCTGATCTCCCCGCTCTCGACCTTTTGGATATGCTCAAGTTGGGCCGGGTTGCTTACATACCGCGCAATCCAGGCTTCCCGGGGCAGAAACTCGACCGGCCCAATGGAGAGAGGCCGCACTCCTTGGTCGGCGTGAAACAAGTGGCACGGGATATGGCGATGGACATCTGGCCGGGCGGCATCGGCAAGCCTATCGAGGATGCGCTCATAATCTGCGGCCATGGCGGCGAAGAAGCGATCGTCTACGACCGTATTGTGTTGCTCTGCAGCGTCGATCGGAAGGTGCGAACGGCAATTGCGGATCGTTTCGCCAATTGAGCGGAACGACAGTTTGTCGAACTCGGAGCGGGCGATGGTCTGACGGAAATCCTCCCGTCGATCCCACGTCTGTCCAGTGAGCCGGTGAGCGGCATCCACGCCAACTTGCGTGACGCGATACTCCTGCTCCGAATCGACTGGAATGGCGAGAGGCACCAGTGGGAATCGGCTCAGCGCCCACCACTCATCAAACGGCATAGCAGCCGCCTTGATGACATCTTCAAGGATGGTCTCAAGGAGACGTTCGGCAGGCACCTCGGGCACCTTTTGAGCGTCCAACTTGTTTGATCTCGCCACCTCGACCTCCTACTTCACCTCTCGTGACGCACGACACTCGTCCTCATGGGACTGCGCCGTCTTGCGCGCCGTAACGCCCACTTCAGGTGTCTCAATTTGCATGCCTGGCGATGAAACGGCTGCAAAAAGTTCTGGCGAGTCAATTCCGCAACGAAAGGAAAATGCAACGCTTTCCGTGATCGAACCAAATCAGGTGAGGTTCGTTCAGAAAGAGACGAAAGTCGTTTAGAGACCAAAAATCGGCGCTGCGCCAGTCTCTGAGGTTCGGGCGGCTTCAGTGAACCCCTTTGAAACTTAGGATAAATCCGGCGCTCAACGCGCGTCGCTCGGGGTTCGAGACAGGAAACTGGCGGAGAGGGTGGGATTCGAACCCACGGTAGGCGCAAACCTACAACGGTTTTCGAGACCGCCACGATCGACCACTCCGTCACCTCTCCGCGCTTCAGGGGTCGTCTATGAGGCCGGGTGGATAGCGGGGCGCGGGGCGATGTGCAAGGGGCAATCGGCGGAACCGGTCAGCAGTGCGGTCGGCCGGATCACGGTCAGTTGCGGCCGGCGCGGCTTGGCAAGACCCGGCGAACGGATTACCTCTGCGCCTGCGGCCGGTCGCGTGCCGTCAGTCAGGGAAGACCGCCGATGATCCTGCCTCGTCTCGTTCTGGTTGCGCTTCTGGGTCTTGCCGCGCCGCTTGGCGCGCAAACCGCGCCGGATCAGCCCCAAAGCCAGGCCCCGGTCGATCGGCTGGGCGAGGTGATGCAGCTTGACGCACTCTTCGCTGTCCTGCGCGAGGAGGGTCTTGCCTATGGCGAGACGCTGCAGGCGGACATGTTCCCGGCAGGCGGGGGGGCGGAATGGAAGCAGGCAGTCTCGGACATCTATGACCTGGCGCGGCTGCGCGACGGGTTCGACGCGGCCCTGAAAGACGCGCTTGGATCGGACGCCGAGGCCACGGCGGAAATGGTCAGGTTCTTCGGCTCGGACCTTGGCCAGCGCATCGTCGGGCTGGAAATCGAGGCTCGCCGGGCTTTCCTTGACACCGCAGCCGAAGAGGCCGCCCGCGTCGCGGCCGACGACGCTGCCGCGGCGCGCGATCCGAAGGTCGGGCAGATCCGCCGGATGATCGAGTCGACGGACCTTCTCGAAATGAATGTCGCGGGGTCGATGTCGGGCAACCTTGCCTTCATGACCGGCATGGCCGAAACCGGCGTCTATGGCCGCGACATGCCGCAGGACCAGATCCTGTCCGACGTCTGGGCGCAGGAAGAGCAGGTCCGGGCCGACACGTCGAGCTGGCTTTATGCCTATCTCGGGCTGGCCTATGCGCAGCTCAGCGAAGCGGACCTCGAGGCCTATGTCGCGTTCTGGGACAGCCCGGCAGGCCAGCGGTTGAACGCGGCGCTTTTCACGGCGTTCGACAAGGTGTTTCGTCCGATCTCGTTCGACCTTGGCCGCGCTGCCGGACGCGCGATGCTGGGTCGCGACATCTGATCGCGAGCGCCTTGACACTCCTGCCGCTTCACCGCATAAGCGCGCATCCCGGCGAGGGGCGACTCTCGCCGGGTTGATATATTCATGACGCCCGAACGGGCGCGCTGTCCGAGGCGGAGGCAACTCCGAAACACCCAAGCCTGGGGGCCACAGGGCGCGGAGCAAGAGAAGGAATGACCCATGTTTGCGGTCCTCAAGACCGGTGGCAAGCAGTACAAGGTGCAGGCGGGTGACGTCCTGCGCATTGAAAAGCTCGATGCCGCCCAGGGCGACAAGATCCAGTTCAACGACATCCTGATGGTCGGCACCACGATCGGCGTGCCGCTCGTTGCAGGTGCGGCCGTCCAGGCCGAGGTCATCGACCAGATCAAGGGCGAAAAGACCATCCACTACGTCAAGCGCCGCCGGAAGCACTCCAGCCAGCGCACCAAGGGCCACCGCCAGCATCTGACGCTGGTGCGCGTGACCGAAGTGCTGGCCGCGGGGGCCGAAAAGTCGGGCGTGAAACCGGCCGTCGGCACCGTCGCCGCGCGCCGTGCCGCCCATGAGGCGCCGGGCGTCGCCAAGGCCGCCCCGGTCGAGAAACCGAAGCGGGCCGCCAAGGCCGCCGCAGTTCAGGAGTAACACCCCATGGCACACAAGAAAGCAGGCGGTTCGTCCCGCAACGGTCGTGACAGCGCCGGTCGTCGCCTTGGCATCAAGCTTTTCGGCGGTCAGGCGGCGATTCCCGGCAACATCATTTGCCGCCAGCGGGGCACGACCTGGTTCCCGGGCGAAGGCGTGGGCATGGGCACCGACCACACCATCTTCGCCAAGGTCGAAGGCCGCGTGACCTTCAAGAAAGGTCTCAAGGGCCGCACTTTCATCTCTGTCCTCCCCGCTCGGGAGGCAGCCGAGTAAGCCGAACCTTTACAATCGGATTGTAGATGGGGGATCGGCCGAAGGGCCGGTCCCCCTGCCTGTTTCCGGGGTCCGGTTCGGATTGTGGCACGACGCCATGACCTCACCCTGAAAGGGCCAAACATTCGGGCGATTGCGCGGCTAACCGACAATCCCCACATGCGCTTCGAAGGAGGGAAGCCATGATCCTGGAGAAGATCGTGCCGCGGGCCGAAATCGCGACCGACCGTTTCGTGCTGCGTCCCGTCCGGAAGTCCGACGCCGGGCTTTTCGCGCTGTATGCCGGCGACAAGCGCGTGGCCGAGGCGACGCAGGGCATTCCCCATCCGCTGCCCCCCGGCACCGCCGAGGCCTTCTGTGCCCGCGCGATGGCGACGGGGACCGAGGAAGACATCTGGGTCATGGATGGCACGCGCTCGGACCTGCCGGAAGTGCTGGGGATGGTTTCCCTGCGGAAGATGGACCGTGGCCAGTCCGAGATCGCCTTCTGGGTGGCCCCTGCCTTCTGGAACCACGGCATCGCGTCCGAGGCCGTGCAGGCGCTGGTCGCCGCGAATCCGCAGAAGAACTGCACGATGTTCGCCGAGGCGTTCCAGGACAACCCCGGGTCGGCGCGGGTGCTGACCAACGCGGGCTTCCAGTATCTCGGTGACGCCGAGAGCTTCTCGGTCGCGCGCGGAGAGGCTGTGCCGACCTGGACCTACATCCGCAAGCTGGACTGAAGGACGATGCTGCGAACGTAACGCCGCTGCGGGTGTTGCCGGCGATGACCGAGGCCGACAGCCGAAGGCTTGGCCATCTTGCATAACGCTCTGCACCTCTCGTTCGAATGCCTCGATGTCCGTAGGCCGATAGACGACACGGCCGCCCAGCTTCAAATATCTCGGCCCCTCCTGCGCCCAACGCCATCGTTCGAGGGGGCGGTGGCCAATCTTCCAACGTGCAGCCAGCTCAACTTGGTTCGGGCAAACTCCGCTCATGTTCGTCTCCTTTCGCGCAACTCACTTTGGTCGCAAAGGAACGAAGGCGTAAGGAAATTTCTTATTGAAGTCCGTTAGTTGCCGGTCCACGGCATCCCATCACCCATGTTGGTAGCATCGCGCATTTTTCGGTCATGTCCATACCGGAGGTTTTCACGGAGTATCCGGACACTTTTCTCCCAAATTCATGGACTTATGTGCATTCAGGCCTAGGTCCGCCCAACCATTCTTGGTCGTTTCGCGGGACGCACCGCCCTCTCCGCCATTTCCGCTTCCGAGCAACACTGATTTTCGACGTTGGCACTGATTGAGCGGCTTAACGTCGCCAGCTGTAGCATCCCGTCCGGCCCTTGATGAGTCCTTGACCGGGTATCAGGCAGGCCTTGAAGTTGAAGATCGCTCCTGCATCTCGGCGTGTCCAGCCGTTGTGTCCCGGGATCGAACCAGATCGACAGCGATCCGCGTCATGGCAGCGAGCTTGAACCCCGGACGACCCGATGGCTCGCCGCTCGTGCCCGTTCGACCCGCGGCAGGAATGGGGCTTCGCGCCCCGCATGAGGCTTGAATGACAGGCTGATGTTGCCGCGCGGCACTGGCGCGGCCCTGAAACGAGGCGACGAGAATCTGCTTGACCTTCCAACGGTGGGAACCCGTTTGGTGATCGCCCAGGGTTTTCGCGCAGGAAAGGATGACCATGTGCAATTGTGGAAAGCATGACGGGGCCGAGGCCGGTGTGGCGCTGGCAGAGGCCGTGACCTTCGAGGTGAAGGACATGACCTGCGGCCATTGCGCGGGCAGGATCCGCACCTCGCTTGAAACCGCGCTGCCGGGTGCGGAAGTGGCGATCGACGTGGCCGCGCGGCGCGTGACGGTGGCGGGCGATGCCGCCGCCGCGGCAGCCGCGATCACGGCGGCGGGCTACACGCCGCAGCACGCGGCGCATTGATGCCGCTGTGGTCCGCGTCGCGCCTGTCACCGGCGCGACGCGGCCGCGATGGAGACGGGATGGCAGATGCAGCAGGGCGGTGACATCGGCGCGACGCGTCCTGTTCTGGACGTGAGGCGGCTCAAGACCGTCTTCAACCTTGGCTCGGCCGAGGTTCACGCCGTCAACGACGTGAGCTTTCATGTCCGCCGTGGCGAGCTTCTGGGCGTGGTCGGCGAAAGCGGCTCGGGCAAGTCGGTGACGATGATGTCGCTGGTCGGCCTCCTGGCCTCGCCCCCGGCCGAGGTGCGCGGCGGCGAGGTGCTGCTGGACGGCATCGACATCCTGAAGCTTTCGCCGCGCGCGCTGAGCGACATCCGGGGCGCGCGGATCGGCTTCGTCTTCCAGGACCCGATGACCAGCCTCAATCCGGTGCTGACGGTCGGCGACCAGCTTGCCGAACCCCTGATCCGGCACAAGGGGATGGACCGGCGCCGGGCGGCGGCGCGGGCGGTGGAGCTGCTGGAGATGGTCGGCATCCCGGACGCACGGGCACGGATGTCCGGCTATCCGCACCAGTTTTCCGGGGGCATGCGGCAGCGGGTGATGATCGCCATAGCACTCGCCTGCGAGCCCGACCTCCTGATCGCCGACGAGCCGACGACCGCCCTTGACGTCACGATCCAGGCGCAGATCATCGACCTGATGCAGGACCTGCGCCAGAAGCTGGGCATGGCCGTGATCTGGATCACGCATGACCTTGGCGTCGTCGCCGAGATCGCCGACCGGGTCATGGTGATGTATGGTGGCCAGGTCGTCGAGGAGGCCCCGGTCCGCGACCTCTTCGCGGCCCCGCGCCACCCCTATACCCGCGCGCTGCTGCGCACCGTCCCGGCGCTGGACGGCGCCCGCCTGCACCGGCTGAACACCATCGAGGGCCAGCCGCCGATCCTGTTCGAGGCTCCGGGGGCCTGTTCGTTCCGGCACCGCTGCGGCCATGCCGACGCGCAATGCGCCTGCGTCAACCCCGACTGCTGCAAGGTGGCCGCCGCCCGTGACGCGGCCGACGACCCCAAGGCGGGGCATTTCGTCGCCTGCCACCACGTCCCGGCGCTGCCGGGGGCCGAAGCCAGGGCGGTCGCCGTCGATGCTTGATCACGCGATCGCGGAGGACCTCGTCACGGTCGAGGGCCTGACAATGCATTTCCCGATCCATGCCGGGGTGTTCCGCCGCCGCGTCGGCGCGGTCCGCGCGGTGGACGGGGTCAGCTTCTCCATCGCCCGGGGCGAGACGCTGGGGCTGGTGGGCGAATCCGGCTGCGGCAAGTCCACCGTCGGGCGCGCGCTCCTTCGGCTGTGCGAGCCGACGGCGGGGCGGGTGGTGATCGACGGCGAGGACGTGACCACCCTTGACGCCGCGCGGCTGCGCGCCAAGCGCCCGGCGATGCAGATGGTGTTCCAGGACCCGCAGGCCAGCCTCAACCCGCGGATGACGCTGAAGCAGATCATCGCCGAACCGCTGAACGTCCACACCGACTGGGATACCGACCGCAAGCTCGCCCGCGTGCGCGAGCTGATGGAGGCGGTCGGGCTGGACCGCCGCTTCGTCAACCGCTTTCCGCACGAGTTTTCCGGCGGTCAGCGCCAGCGTGTCGGCATCGCCCGCGCGCTGGCACTGAACCCGAAGTTCGTGGTCTGCGACGAACCGATCGCCGCGCTTGACGTGTCGATCCAGGCGCAGATCGTCAACCTGCTGGAAGACTTGCAGGAACGCTCCGGCCTGACCTATCTTTTCATCAGCCACGACCTGTCGATGGTGCGTCACATCGCCGACCGGGTGGCGGTGATGTATCTGGGCCGGATCGCCGAACTTTCGCCCCGCGAGGCGCTCTTCGCCCGGCCGCTCCATCCCTATGCCGAGGCGCTTCTGTCGGCCGTGCCGCGCGCCGATCCCTCACGCGCGGCGGGGCGGCGGCGGATCGTGCTCAAGGGCGACGTGCCCTCGGCGGCGCGGATGCCGCCGGGCTGCAACTTCAGCACCCGCTGCCCCCGCGCCTTCGACCGCTGCCGCACCGAGATACCCCGCCTGGCCGAAGTGGAACCCGGACGGCAGGTCGCCTGCCACCTCTTCGACCCGACGAAGCCTGCCGCCGGATGAACCGGCGGATCCCAAGAAACGACCACCACCAACAAGGAGAACGCCGATGAACTGCAAATCCGTCCTGATGCTGGGAAGTGCGCTTGCGCTGGCCGGTCTGCCCGCGCTTGCGGGCGGGCGCGGCACCGATGGCGAGCTGCGCATCACCTTTCCGCAGGCCACCTCGACGCTGAACCCCTACCTGTCCAGCGGCACCAAGGATGTCTACGCCGCCAGCATGGTGCTGGAGCCGCTGGCCGGCTTCGACGAGAACGGCGCCGTCTATGCTCGCCTCGTGACCGAAGTGCCGAGCCTCGAGAACGGCGGCATCTCGGCCGATTACAAGACGATCACCTGGAAGATCATTCCCGGCCTGAAATGGTCGGACGGCAGCGCCTTCACCGCCGCCGACGTGGTCTTCACCGGCGACTACTGCCGGGCCACCGACAGCGGCTGCGCCCAGGCCTTCAAGTTCGACGGGATCGACAAGATCGAGGCGGTGGACGACCTGACGGTGAAGATCACCTTCACCGCGCCCAAGGCCAACCCGTTCAACGCCTTCGTCGGCTCGCAGACGCCGATCATCCAGAAGGCGCAGTTCGCAAACTGCATGGGGGCCGCCGCCGCCGCCTGCACCGAACAGAACTTCGCTCCGATCGGCACCGGGCCGTTCCGGGTGACGGGCTTCACCGTCAACGATCTCGTGCAATACGAGGCCAACCCGGAATACCGCGACCCGGCCAAGCCCGAATTCGCCACCGCGATCATCAAGGGCGGCGGCGATTCCATCGCCTCGGCGCGGCAGGTGCTGGAAACCGGCGAGTTCGACTATGCCTGGAACACCCAGATCAACCCCGACCTGCAGGCGCAGATGCTGGCCGCCGGCAAGGGGCAGTTCATCATGGGCTTCGGCACCAACACCGAGCGGCTGGAGCTGAACCTGACCGATCCCTCGCCCGATCTGGCCGAAGGCGAGCGGTCGACGGCCAAGTTCCCGAACCCGCGGCTGTCGGACGTCCGCGTGCGCCGCGCGCTGTCGATGGCGATCGACCGGACCGCGCTGAACGACATCGGCTATGGCGCGGGCGGCGTGCCGAACTGCAACGTGGTGCCGGCCCCGGCCTTCTATGCCTCGGACAACACCGGCTGCCTGACGCAGGACATCGAGGGGGCGAAGAAGCTCCTCGAAGAGGCCGGCTGGGTGGACAGCAACGGCGACGGCGTGCGCGAAAAGGACGGGATGCCGCTGAAACTGCTGTTCCAGACCACCAACAACCCGGTGCGGCAGGACTTCCAGGCGCTGATCAAGGGCTGGTGGGCCGAGATCGGGGTCGAGACCGAACTGAAGGTGATCGACCCCGGCGTGTTCTTCGGCGGCGACCCCGCCTCGCCCGACACGGCCGAGAAGTTCTATGCCGATGTCGAGATGCACGCCAACAACTTCGACGGCACCGACCCCGAGGCCTATCTGGCGGCCCTGACCACCGACAAGGCGCCGCGGCCCGAGACCAACTGGATCGGCACCAACTACAACCGCTTTGCCAATCCCGAGTATGACGCGCTGTCGGTCAAGCTGGCCCAGACCTTCGACATGAACGAGCGCGCCGCGATCGCCAAGCAGATGAACGACATGATCACCAAGGACGGCATGGTGACGCTGCCCCTGATCCTGCGCGGCAACCTGTCGGCGATCTCGAACACGCTGGGCGGGGTCAAGGTCAACGCCTGGGACAGCGAGCTCTGGAACGTCGCGGACTGGTATCGCATGAAGTAAGCGAGACGCATCCCGGGGCGCGCGGCGGGTCCATCCCGCCGCGCGCCGTTCCCGTCCTTTCCGACTGCCGAAGGCTGCCCCGCCGATGCTGACCTATGCCCTGCGCAGGCTGCTGCTTGCCATCCCGACGCTGCTTCTGATCAGTCTGATCATCTTCCTGATGGTCGATCTCGCGCCCGGCTCGCCGATGTCCGAGATTCCGCGCTCGATCCCGCCCGAGGCGCGCCAGAAGATGATCGAGGCGCTGGGCGCGGACCAGCCGGTCCTCGTGCGCTATCTTCTGTGGCTCAGGCAGTTCTTCCTGATCGAGCCTGCCTATCTGATCGACGGCTGGTTCGGCACCTCGCTTGGCGGCGATGCGCAGCGCATCCTCTCGTGGCAGAGCCGGGCCCCGGTCTTCGACGTGATCGGCCAGCGCCTCGGCCAGACCATGACGGTGATCGGCGCGGGCTATGTGATCGCGGTGCTGATCGCGCTGCCGATCGGCGTCTATTCCGCCTACCGGCATTATTCCTGGTTCGACCAGATCGGCACCTTCATCGCGATGATCGGCTATTCGGTCCCGACCTTTTTCACCGGCGTCCTGCTGATCGTGATCTTCGCGGTCAACCTCGGCTGGTTCCCGTCCTACTACGACACCTCGCTGCGGGTGACCGATTTCGCCACGTTCAAGCGCCAGGTCTGGCAGATGGCGCTGCCGGTGACGGTGCTGGCACTTTTCCACGCCGCCGAGATCAGCCGCTACACCCGGTCGTCGATGCTGGACAACCTCGGGCAGGATTATGTGCGCACCGCCCGCGCCAAGGGGCTTCTGGAGCCGCAGGTGGTGCTGAAGCACGCGCTGCGCAATTCGCTGATTCCGGTGGTCACGGTGCTGGCGCTCGGGATGCCGTCGATCTTCGGCGGCTCGATCATCGTCGAGCAGGTGTTCAAGGTGAACGGCATCGGTGCGGCGCTGATCGGCGCCATCGTCGCCAACGACCTGCCGATGGTGCAGACCCTGACCTTCATCTTCGCCGTGCTGATCGTGGTCTTCAACCTGGTCGCCGACCTCCTTTACGGCATGCTGGATCCGAGGATCCGCTATGAGTGAGCCTGTGAGCGAGACCATGAACGAGACTGTGGGCGAGACGGGCCACGGCCTGTTCAGCGACCGTCCGCGCAGCCCCTGGGCCGATGTGCTGCGCCAGTTCCGCAGCCATGGCGGCGCGGTAGCGGGCGTGGTGATCCTGGGGCTTCTGGTGCTGGCCGTGCTGCTCGGCCCCTTCCTCTGGCGGCTCGACCCGGCCTTCATCGAGCCGAAGGCGACCGACATGTTCAAGATGCGCAACCTTGCGCCCAGCCTTGCCCATCCCTTCGGCACCGACCAGCTTGGCCGCGACCAGCTGGCCCGGATGTTGGCGGGCGGCCGGGTGTCGCTGGCGGTCGGCTTCGTGGCGATGCTGATCTCGCTTTTCATCGGCACCACGGTCGGGGTGCTGGCGGGCTATGTCCGCTGGCTGGACGGGCCGCTGATGCGGCTGACCGACCTGTTCCTGGCACTGCCGCTTTTGCCGCTGCTCCTCGTCATGGTGATGCTGTTCCGCGATGCGCTGGCCAGCGTGCTCGGCCCCGAGGCGGGGGCATTCCTCCTCATCGTCGGCGCGATCGGGCTGACCTCGTGGATGCAGGCCGCCCGGATCGTGCGCGGCGACGTGCTGGCGCTGAAAGAGCGCGAGTTCGTCCTGGCCGCGCGGTCGATCGGCACGCCGCCGCATCTGATCGTGCTGCACCACATCCTGCCCAACGTGATCTCGCCGATCATGGTCGCGGCGACGCTGGGCTTCGCCTCGGCGATCATCACCGAAAGCGCGCTGTCGTTCCTTGGCCTTGGCTTTCCGCCCGATTTCCCGACCTGGGGACGGCTTCTGTTCGAGGGCGTCGAATACATGCAGGCCGATCCGAACCGGGTGCTGTTTCCCGGGGTCGCGATCTCGCTGACCGTGCTCAGCATCAACTACATCGGCGACGGGTTGCGCGACGCGCTCGACCCGCGCCTGCGGCGGAGATGAGGATGGCGCATAGGATAGTCTGCCGGGGAGCGGCTGCCCACAGATCACGGAACTGTGATGCACTTGCAGTCTGCGGGACGAACATCGTCCTGTCCTCTGCCGAAAGAATGCCGAAGACTGATGCAAACGACACCGTGCAAACGGCACGGAACAACAGGGGAAACTGATGGACAGACTTGCAAACGGATCGACCGTCCGCCGTATCGGTCGGCGCGACTGCCTGGCAGCCGTGATCGTCGCGGCGACGGCGCTTGGGGGGCTGCCCGCCCTTGCCTCGGAACTGCCGATGGAACCCGCGACCAAGCCCGAGCGGCTGGTGGTGCGGACCTGGGGCGGACCCTGGCGCACGACCTATGCCGACAGCGTGGCGGCCAGCTTCACCGCCAAGACCGGCATTCCGGTGGAATTCGACGTGACCGACTTCAACGAGGTCCAGGTCAAGATCGCGCAAAGCGTCGGCGCCGGAACCCGCCCGCCGGTCGATGTGGTCCTGACCATCGAATCGATGGCCTATGCCGCCCAGGTCCAGGGCCTCTCGGCCCCCTTCGACACGGCCTTCATCGCCGCGAAGGACGAACTCGGCCCCCTCGCGCTGCCCGCAGGCGCCACGAATTACGTCAACGTCGCGGCCTATTCGCAGCCCGTGGTCTATGACCCGAAGCAGGTCACGCTGCCCGACACGATGTCCTGGAACGACCTGTTCGATCCGAAATACGAGGGCAAGCTCTTCGTCACCAACACCTTCCCCTCGCTCCTCTTCCCGCTGGCCAAGGCGATGGGGCTTGACCCCGCCAAGGACGACCTGACGCCGGTGTTCGACAAGATCGCCGGGCTCAAGGCCAACATCGGTGCCGCGGGCGACGAGGAGGAGTTCATCGCCGGGATCGGCGCGGGCGAGGTCAGCCTTGGCATCACGCTGGTCGGCACCGCGATGGAGGTCGAGGGGCTGAAATGGGTGGTCCCGACCGAAGGCGCGGTGGTGTCCACCGAATCGATCTATGTCGCGGCCGGCTTGCCCGAGGATGTGAACTACTGGGCGCAGATGTTCGTCGCCGAGGCGCTGACCGCCGAGAACCAGGGCAAGATCGCCGCCGGGATCGCCGAAACCCCGGTCAACCTCAAGGCACCGGTGCCCGACTTCATGAAGGGCGACGCCGCCTTCCCGGTGACGCCCGAAGAAATCGCCAAATACGGCATCGTCGTGCCGGTCGATGTCGAGGCGCGCAACCGGGACGGCTGGCAGGCCGCCTACAGCGCCGCGATCCAGCGCTGAGCCCGGCCCATGTCCGCTCATCCGATGCCGGCGTCGGACGCCGCCGGCCAGCCTGCGATCGTCAGGCTGGCCGGGGTGGTCAAGTCCTACGGGTCGCACAACGCCATCGACCATGTCGATCTTGAGATCCGCCCGCGCGAGCTTTTCACCCTGCTCGGCCCCTCGGGGTCGGGAAAAAGCACGATCCTGCGCGCCATCGCCGGGCTGACCGGCATCGACGGCGGCACGCTGACCATCGAGGGGCGCGACGTCCGCGACGTGCCCACGCACCAGCGCAACATCGGCATGGTGTTCCAGTCGCTGGCGCTGTTTCCGCACATGAGCGTGTTCGACAACATCGCCTTTCCCCTGCGGATGCGGCGCGAGCCGCAGGGCGGCATCGGCCGCCGCGTGGCGCAGGCGCTGGACATCGTGCGCCTGCCGAACATCGCCGAACGCCGCGTGCACGAGCTGTCGGGCGGCCAGCAGCAGCGCGTGGCGCTGGCCCGGGCGCTGGTCTACAATCCGCGCCTCCTCCTGCTGGACGAGCCGCTCGGCGCGCTTGACAAGCGGCTGCGCGAGGAGATGCAGCTCGAAATCGTCCGCCTGCACCGCGAGATCGACGTGACCATCATCAACGTCACCCACGATCAGGTCGAGGCGATGATCCTCAGCGACAGGGTCGGCGTGATGAACGACGGCAAGCTGATGCAGGTCGGCAGCGGCGAGACGCTCTACCGCCGCCCCGCGAGCCGCTTCGTCGCCGATTTCCTCGGCCGGGCGAACGTGATCGACGGCGTGCTGACCGGCGGTCCCGACGGACCGGCGGTCGTCACCCCCGGCGGCGCGCGGATCGCCGTCACGCCGGAACGCACGGTTGCCGAGGGCCGCGCCGCCACCGCGATCCTGCGCGCCGAGGACATCGGGATGGCAACGGCCCCCGCCGGTCCCGCCAGCCTTGCGGGCGAGGTGGCGCTGCGGCTTTTCGAGGGCGAGACGGTCTATTACGAGGTCACCGCCCCCGGCATCGACCGCCCCGTGCGACTGGCCAGCCGGACGGGCGAGATCCCGGTCGGCGCGAAGGTCTGGCTGACCTGGCCGCGCGACAAGGTCTGGGCAGTGGAGGCCGGTCATGGCTGAACGCTATGCGGGTCTGCGCTGGCGGCTGATCGACGGGCTGATCGGCGCGGGCCGCATCCTGCGCCCCGGCCGTCTGGGTCGGCTGCAGCCCTATGTGCTGATGCTGCCGGCGATCCTTCTGGTCAGCGTCCTTGCGGTCGGGCTGATCTATCTCGGCTGGCTCAGCATCCACGCCTATGACAGCTTCCTGATGCAGCAGGGCGGGATTTCGGCCCAGCAGTATCTGCTGCTGTTCGAGCCGCCCTCCGGCCCCTTCTACCAGCAGACGCTGTTGCGGACGCTGCTCCTGTCGCTGACCGTGACCGCCGGGGCGGTGCTTCTGGGGCTGCCGCTGGCCTATGTCATCATCCGCACGCCGCGCCGCGCGCTCAGGGTGACGCTCCTTGTGCTGCTGCTCGTGCCCTTCCTGATGGGCGAGATCGTGCGCACCTTCGCCTGGTATCTGATCCTTGCCAACCGCGGCATGGCGGGCTGGGTGGCGGGCCTCTTCGGGATCGAGGACGGCGGGCTTCTCGGCACGCCCCTGGGCGTCTTCATCGGCATGATGCAGGTCTCCACCCCGCTGGCGACGCTGCTGATCATGCCGGCGATGCGGCGGATCGACCCGAACCTTGAACGCGCGGCCGCGACGCTCGGGGCCTCGCCCGCGCGGATCTGGGCCAATGTGGTGATCCCGCTCACCTGGCCCGGCATCGTGGCGGCGATCGTCGTGGTTCTCCTCCTCAACATCGCCGAATACGACATGCCGGCGATCCTTGGCCTCGGGCGGCTGCCCTTCGTCGCCAACGTGATCGGCGACATCTACCGCTTGCAGCAGAACCTCTACCTCGGCTCGGCGTTCAGCCTGCTGTTGCTGGTGGTCTCCACCCTGGTCGTGGTGTTGCCGGGGCTTCTCTTCCTCGGCTGGCTCAGGCTGCGGCGTCGGCAGCGGAGGATGGCGGCATGAACGGTCCGGTGATCCGCCTGTCGGTGGCGCTTGTCATCCTGCTGGTGGCGGTGCCGCTTGCCATCGTCCTTCTGGCCTCGGTCAGCGGCGGCGAGCGGCTGACCTTCCCGCCCGAAAGCCTGTCCCTGAACCCCTACCGCGCGCTGATCGGCAACGGCGAGATCCGCGCGGCCCTGGGGCGCAGCCTGATCGTCGGCTTCCAGGTCGTGGTGCTGTCGCTGATCGCCGGGGTTCCGGCGGCCATCGCGCTGGTGCGCTTCCGCTTCCGCTTCCGCTTTCCGCTGGGCCTTTTCATGATCCTCGGCGTGGCGACGCCGCTCATCGCCTCGGCCTTCGCCTTCCTCGCGCTTTTCACCTGGATGGGATCGCTGGGGTCGCTCTGGCCGATCTCGGTCGGGATCACCGTGGTGAACCTGCCGTTCCTGATGTTCTCGGTCGCCTCCTCGCTGTTCAGCCTCGACCCCCGGCTGGAGGAGGCGGCGGCGACGCTCGGGGCGGAAAAGGTGCAGACCTTCCTTTTCGTCACCCTGCCGGGGATCATGCCCGGCATCCTGTCGGGCACGCTGATGGTCTTCGTCCTCGGCATCTCGGAGTTCGTGATCTCGCTTCTCCTCTACACCATCAACATCCAGACCCTGCCGATCGCGATGTTCGCCAGCCTGCGCGGCCCGCCCCCGCCCGAAGTCGCGGCGGCGGCCGGGCTTTACGTGCTGGCGGCGGTCCTTGTGGTGGTGACGCTGACCAGCCTGAAAAGCACCGAGCAGTTCTTCTATCGCAACGACTGACCGGCAAGCCCACTGACAGCTCATATGTCCGCATTGCCCGCCATCCCGGCGGGCTTTTGCGTTCGCTTTCTGACCGCTGCTCTGCCGCCAGTGTCGGGCCGCGTCTACGGCTATTGCTATTTACATCTATACATGTTTATATCTTTGAAGCCCAAAATCGAAAGCCGAATCGCATGTTCCGTCTTTCCGCAGTCTTGCCGGTCGTGGCCCTGCTTTCCTCCGTTGCAGGGCCGGGGGCGGCACAAGAGGTTACCGTCGTTGCGGCCCCCCTGACCGAATGGAAGGCCGTCTATGGCACGGTCGAGGCACGGGACCGCATTCCGGCGCGGGCTCGACTTGGTGGCACGCTGGTCGACCTGTCGGTCACTGAAGGTGATCTGGTGACGGCAGGACAGGTTCTGGCCCGGATCGTCGATGACAAGCTGGACTTCCAGCTGGCAGTCCTTGCCGCCCAGCGTGCCGCATTGGCTGCCCAGCTGGCGAATTCCGAGGCAGACCTCGCCCGGGGTGAAGAGCTGCTGAAGACTGGCGTCACGACCACCCAGCGGGTCGAGGCGCTGGGCACCCAGGTCGATGTGCTGAAAGGGCAGATCGCCGCGCTTGACGCTCAAAGCGACGTCATCCGCGAGCAATCTCAGGAAGGCGCCGTGCTGGCCCCGGTTGCCGGCAGGGTCCTCGACGTGCCCGTCGCCAAGGGCGCGGTGATCATGCCGGGCGAGACGGTTGCCGTGATCGGCGGTGGGGGCACCTTCCTGCGGATCGCAGTGCCGGAACGTCACGCCACGGCGCTGAATGCCGGCGACGTGATCCGCATTTCGGATGCGGCTGGTGAACGTGAAGGCACGCTTGCCAGGGTTTACCCGCTGATCGAGGGCGGTCGCGTGACCGCAGATGTGGAAATCGCCGATCTGCCCGACACTTACGTCGGGGCCCGGGTCCTGGTCCGCCTGCCGGTCGGAGAACGGGTCGCCCTTCTGGTGCCAAGCGCCTACATCACCACGCGGGCGGGCCTTGACTTCATCCGCATCCGGACGGCAGGCGGCACGGTCCTGCGCAGCATCGTCCCGGGCGCCACTCATGTGATCGATGGAGCCGGGATGGTCGAGGTCGTCAGTGGCCTCGTCGCGGGCGACGTCGTGGTGCCAACCGGCGGGACCGAACATGAGTGAGCCCCGCAAGCATCCCCTGGGCCTTGCCGGCGGCCTGACCCGGGCCTTCATCAATTCGGCCCTGACGCCCCTGTTCATCCTTGCCGCCCTCGCCGCTGGCCTTGTCGCTCTTGTCTCGCTCCCGCGCGAGGAAGAGCCGCAGATCTCGGTGCCGATGGTGGACATTCTGGTCCAGGCGCAGGGGTTGAAGGCCGAGGATGCCGTCAAGCTGGTGACCGAGCCCCTGGAGGTCATCGTCAAGGGCATCAACGACGTCGAGCATGTCTATTCCTCGACCCGGGACGACCGCGCGATGGTGACGGCACGGTTCAAGGTCGGCACCCGGTCCGAAGACGCGATCCTGCGGGTGCACGACAAGGTGCGGGCAAACATCGGGGCGATCCCGGTGGGAATACCAGAGCCGTTGATCGTGGGCCGCGGGATCGACGACGTGGCGATCCTGACGCTGACCCTCTCGGCCGAAAACCTGTCGGCCAATGACCTCACCCGCGTCGCGCGGACGGTGCAGACCGAGGTTGCCAAGACCGAGGATGTGGGGCTGACCTATCTGGCGGGCGATGCGACGGATGCGATCCGGATCGAACCCGACCCCGACCGGCTGGCGCTCTATGGTGTGACCTTGCAGCAACTTGCCGGCAAGGTCGCACAGGCCAACCGGACGCTGAACACCGGGAAACTGCGCGATCAGGGGCAGATGGTGGACCTGCTCGCGGGCGAGACACTGACGGCTCCCTCCGAGGTGGCGAACCTGCTTTTGACCACGCGGGACGGTCGGCCGGTCTATGTCTCCGACGTGGCGGCGGTCCGCTATGTCGAGAACACGAAGGATGCCATCGTCTCGCAGCTGGCCAAGACCAAAGCGGGGGTCGCGGCCGGCCCGGCGGTAACGCTGGCGATTGCCAAGCGGGCGGGCGCGAATGCCGTGGTGGTGGCCGAAGAGGTGCTGAACCGGGTCAGCGGGCCGGACTCCAGGCTCATTCCCGAAGGCGTCACGGTCACCGTGACGCGGAACTACGGCGAGACGGCGAACGACAAGGCCAACGAGCTTTTGTTCCACCTCGGCCTTGCAACGGTCTCGATCATCGCCCTGGTGCTGCTGGCGATCGGCTGGCGCGAGGCGATGGTCGTTGCCATCGTGATCCCGGTGACGATCCTGCTCACGCTGTTTGCCGCCTGGGTGATGGGCTTCACGCTGAACCGTGTATCGCTGTTCGCGCTGATCTTTTCGATCGGGATCCTGGTCGATGACGCCATCGTCGTGATCGAAAACATCGACCGGCACTGGGGCATGGACCGACGCAAGTCGCGGCTGCAAGCGGCCGTCGAGGCGGTGGCCGAGGTCGGGAATCCGACCATCGTGGCGACGCTGACGGTGGTGGTGGCGCTGTTGCCGATGCTGTTCGTCAGCGGCCTCATGGGACCCTACATGTCGCCGATCCCGGCCAATGCCAGCGCCGCGATGATCTTTTCCTTCTTCGTTGCCGTGATCATCACCCCCTGGCTGATGGTCAAGATCGCGGGTCGCGCGGACAAGCTGGACCATGCGGCACCGGACGGCTCTGGCGGCCACCAGGGCGGGTGGCTGGAACGGGCCTATCGGGCGGTGGCAAAGCCGGTGCTGAAGACCAGGGGGCGGAGCCTTGGGTTCCTCCTGGTCACCGCCGCGCTGTCCTTCGGCTCGCTTGCGGCCCTCTATACCCGGGACGTGACGGTGAAGCTGCTGCCCTTCGACAACAAGTCGGAGCTTTCGGTGGTGATCGACCTGCCGGAAGGATCCTCGATCGAGGCCACGGACCGGGTGGCCCGCGACGTGGCAGACGTGGTCATGGGCCTCCCTGAAGTGACCGGTGTCCAGACCTATGCCGGGACGCCGGCACCGTTCAACTTCAACGGGCTGGTGCGGCACTACTATCTGCGGACCGAGCCGCAGCTTGGCGAGGTGGCGATCAACCTGACACCCAAGGGCGACCGCGACCGGGCCAGCCATGCCATCGCGCTGGACCTGCGACAACGGCTGGCAAGCCTGCCGGTGCCAAAGGGGACGAACCTGAAGGTCGTCGAACCGCCGCCAGGTCCGCCGGTGATCGCGACCCTTCTGGCCGAGGTCTATGGTCCCGACGCCGCTACCCGCCGCGCCGCCGCGACGAAAATCCGCGAGGCGTTCGCGGCCGTGCCCTTCATCGTCGATGTGGATGACAGCTTTGGCGTCCAGGCCCGGCGGTTGCGCGCCACGATCTCGACCGACGATCTGGAGTTTTTCGGGGTGCAGGAACAGGACGTGTTCGACACGCTCGCGCTTCTGAACGGCGGGCTGACCGTGGGTTATTCGCACCGCGGCGAAGGCAGGCTGCCGATTCCGTTGGTCGTGGGCCGCGACAAGGCCGACCGGGTTCTGGACGAACGCTTCCTGACCACCCCCATTCCCGCCAACGCCCTGCCCGGCGCGCGGGGGGTGGTGGAACTGGGCGATGTGGTGAAGGTCGGCGAGGAAGCCGCCAGCTTTCCGATCTTCCGCCACAACGGCCGCGATGCCGAGATGGTGACGGCGGAACTGGCGGGGGCTTTCGAGGCGCCGCTCTACGGGATGCTGGCCGTGGCCGATCGGATCGAGAAGATGGACTGGCCCGCGGGCATGAAGCCCGAGATCGCGCTGAACGGCCAGCCCGAGGACGAGACCAAGGTGACGCTGCTCTGGGACGGCGAGTGGGAAGTGACCTATGTCACCTTCCGCGACATGGGGGCGGCGTTCGGGGTGGCGCTTCTCGGCATCTACATCCTGGTCGTGGCGCAGTTCGGCTCGTTCAAGCTGCCGCTGGTGATCCTGACGCCGATCCCGCTGACCTTCCTGGGGATCATGTTCGGCCACTGGCTGTTCGGCGCGCCGTTTTCGGCCACCAGCATGATCGGCTTCATCGCGCTGGCCGGGATCATCGTGCGCAACTCGATCCTGCTGGTGGACTTCATCCGCCATGGCCAGGGGCCGGTCACCGTGGAATTGCTGATCGAGGCCGGTGGGGTCCGCTTCAAGCCGATCCTCCTGACCGCGCTCGCCGCAATGATCGGCGCGGTGGTGATCCTGGCGGATCCGATCTTCCAGGGCCTCGCCATCTCGCTGCTCTTCGGTCTGCTGAGTTCGACACTGCTGACCGTCCTGGTGATCCCGGCCATCTACCGCGTGTTCCGGACCGGGCCGGAGGGGACTGCCTGATGAGAGGAGGAAATCCAGCCCGATGGTGAAGATGGCTCCGCATCATGGCGGGCTTCGGGAGATACTTCCTGCGAAAGCCTCGCGCCGAAGGCGCCGAGGATCGACAAACTGAAACAAACCAGCAAAGGATGAGGTCTGAAATGTCTCTTGATCGTGCCGTCATGCGCTTCGCCGGTGTCATGGTTCTGCTCAGCGTCGTGCTGACGGTCTATGTCTCGCCCCTGTTCGTCTGGTTCACCGTGTTCATCGGGTTGAACCAGATCCAGTCCAGCTTTACCGGTTTCTGTCCGGCGGCTTCGGTCTTCAGGATGATGGGGATCAAGAAGGGCTGCGCCTTTGAATAGGAGTGGATGATGGCCGAGATCCTTGAGGGCTTTGGCGGCACCGCCGAACAGGCCGCAAAGGCGGTGGCGCTGCTGAAGTCGCTCTCGCATGAGGGGCGGCTGCAGATCCTCTGTCTTCTGGTCGATGGCGAACGAAACGTCAGCCAACTGGCCGAGGCGCTGGGCTCCAGCCCCGTCAGCGTCTCACAGCAGCTGATGCGGCTCCGCGCCGAAGGCATCGTCCAGACCCGGCGCGAAGGAAAAAGCGTGATCTACAGTCTGGCGCGCGAAGACGTCGTCGCCGTCGTCACCGCCCTGCGCGACACGTTCTGTCGGCAGCATTGACGGCGGCGTCGACGGCGGCCCCCGGTCAGGCCCGGAGCGGTCGGAAATCCCCGGCCTGCGTGCTGATCCGCGCGGGGTCACGTTCTGGAACATCGGCGATCAGCAAGGCCGGATGATCCCCGGCCTGCGCCAGAACCTCGCCATGCGGTCCGACAACGAGGCTGCCGCCGACATAGGTCAGGTCGCGTTCCGACCCGCAGTAGTTGGCATAGGCAATGGCCAGACCGTGGTTGGCTGCCATGGCCGGGACGGTGTGTCTGACGACATGGGAAAAGGGGGCCATGTTTGCGGTGGGAACCAGGATCACCTCGGTTCCCATGCTTGCCAGTGCCGCGACATGCGGGGCAAATTCGATGTCGTAGCAGATCAGAAGCGCTGCCTTTCGTCCGGCCAGCGGGAAGGTGACATAGCGGTCGCCCGGTGTGTAGATCGCCTGTTCGCAGGAACCGTAGAGCTGCACCTTGCGATAGCGGGCCGCCTCGCGCCCGTCCGGGCCAAGACAGAGGGCCGAGTTGAAGACGCGATCCTCCTGCCTCTCGGCATAGCCCAGAACCAGCGCCGTGCCTTCTGCTGCCGCTGCGGACGACAGCCGCCGCAATGCAGGCGCCCCGTCGGCCAGTGCCTGGGCTGCGGGATCCGCCAGGTTGTAGCCCGGCAGAAACACCTCCGGAACGACCAGGGCGTCGACCCGGGCGGCCCCCGACGCCTTGAGCGCCTGTTCGATCTGGTCGAGGGCAGCCTCAAGATCGCCCTCCGGCGACCGGGTCTGCAAGATGGCAAGGCGCATGGGGTCTCCAGATGGGCGCGCGGGGCAGGCAGCGCGCGATTGCAGGTCCGGGTTCCGTCTTCAGGCTGATCCGGATCGCGGCCGGGGGGTCAGGCCTCGACCCAGAGGCCCTCGTCCCGGACGATCTTGTAGGCCTCGTCGAGCGATTTTCTTGCCCGGTCGATCAGCACGTCAATCTCGGCGGGCGTGATCACCAGCGGCGGCGCGATGATCATCCGGTCGCCCACCGCCCGCATGATCAGGTTGTTGGCAAAGCAGCGTTCGCGGGTCTTGAAACCGACAGTCCCCGCCTCGGAGGCAAACTTCGCCCGCTTGGCCTTGTTCGGCGTCAGGGCAATCGACCCCATCAAACCGACCAGCTTGGCCTCGCCCACCATCGGGTGATCCGCCAAAGCCTCCCAACGCTCCTTCAGATGGGGATGCGCCACGTCCCGCACATGTTCGACGATCCGTTCGTCCTGCATGATCCGCAGGTTCTCCAGCGCCACGGCGCAAGCGACCGGATGGCCCGAGTAGGTATAGCCGTGGAAGAACTCCCCTGCCCCGCCGACGACATTGGCCACCTCGTCACAGACGATGGACCCCCCGATCGGCGCATAGCCCGAGCTGAGCCCCTTGGCGATGGTCATGATATGCGGCTTTATGCCAAAGGTCTCGGACCCGAACCACTTGCCGGTGCGGCCAAAGCCGGTGATGACTTCGTCGGCGATCAAGAGGATCCCGTATTTGTCGCAGATGCGCTGAATCTCCGGCCAGTAGGTCTTGGGCGGGATGATCACCCCGCCCGCGCCCTGCACCGGCTCGCCGATGAAGGCCGCCACATTGTCCGGCCCTACTGCCAGGATCTTCTCCTCCAGTTGCCGCGCGCGGGCCAGGCCGAACTCGTCCTCCGACATGTCCCCGCCCTCGCCCCACCAATAGGGCTGGTCGATATGGGTGATCCCGTCGATCATCCCGCCATGCGCGTGGATCGGCTTCATCCCGCCCAAGGAGCCGCCGCCCATCGTGGACCCGTGATACCCGTTCCACCGCGCGATGATCGTCCTGCGCCAGGGCATGCCCTTCACGTCCCAATACCGCCGCACCAGACGGATGTTGGTGTCGTTCGCCTCGGACCCCGAGCCCGCGAAGAAAACGTGGTTCAGATCCCCTGGGGCCAGCTTTGCGATCTCTGCCGCCAGGGCAATCGCAGGCACATGCGTCGTCTGGAAGAAGGTGTTGTAATAGGCCAGCTCCTCCATCTGCCGCGCCGCGACCGCCGCCAGTTCCTTCCGGCCATAGCCGATGTTCACGCACCACAGCCCCGCCATTCCGTCGATGATCCGGTTCCCCTCGCTGTCGGTCAGCCAGACCCCTTCGCCGCGCGTGATGACCCGCGCGCCTTTGGCAGCCAGCCCCGCCTTGTCGGTGAAGGGGTGGAAATGGTGCGCCGCGTCCAGACGCTGCAACTCGGCCGTCGGCATGTGGTTGGTGATCATGTTCATCGGGGAACCCTCGCGGAATCGGCAGGGCCCTGCTGCCCCGTCTTCTTCTCAGGATATGATCAAACGCAGTGGCGTTCAAGAAATTTGATCAAATTATTCGACAGGCTTTCTCTTCTCCAAATATCCTGGGGGTTTGGGGGTGAAACCCCCATCAGCCGAGGAGGAGGCGAAGCCCGACGACGAGACGAAGGCCGCGCGCGTCAGCGCTCAATCTGAAGACTGTCAGTGACCCTCGGCCAAAGCCTGCCGGACGTGATCCACACCCTGCTGGATGTCGCGCTCGATGGCGCGCGCAAGGCCCGTCGCATCTCCCACCCGCATCGCCGAGATTGCTTCGCGGTGCAGGTCCGGCGCGACTTCGCGGCCAAACCGGTCGATCACCGCCCGCAAGGACGGCCCCGCCCGAAGCCACAAGGACCGTGCAAGGTCCAGCAGCACCGGGGCATCCGCCGCCGCATACAAGGCAAAGTGGAAGGCGTGGTTCGCGGCCAGATAGTCCGGCAGCTTGCCCGCATCGATGGCCCGGTTCACCGCCCCGTCGATCGCCTCCAGCCTGTCGATCTGGACCGGCGTCAACCGCGGCGCGGCCAGTTCCGCCAACTTCGGCTCGATCGCAAGGCGCGCAAAGGCCACCTGCTCCAGCATCGCGCTCTTCAATTCCGGCACGGCCACACGCCGGTTCCCTTGCGGCAGAAGGGCACCCTCCGCCGTCAGCCGCCGGATCGCCTCGCGCACCGGCGTCATCCCCGCGCCAAGATCGGCGATCAGCCCCTGGATCGTGACCGGTGCGCCAGGCGCAAGATGCCCGAACAGGATCATGTCACGCAGCCGCGCATACGTGACCTCGTGGCTGGGGATCTTGCGGCTGTCGGCGTCCATCGGGGCTCCCTTCGGCTGCCCCCCTTTATGACGTCATCCGTCCGGCAATCAAGAGTTGATCAAATCAGGGCTCAAGACCGGATCCGGCGATCGATCGCACCCGGCCGCCGGCATGAGACAGGCGGGAGGATCCCTCAATCGCCCCGCCCGCCCGGCCCGCCTGACAGGGAAGTGCCAGCCCGCGGAGCCGTTCCTAGACCAGAAGCGCCCGCGCTTCCGCCGGCGACAGGGCGGCGGGCCGGGTGCAGGTTGTCGACAGCGTCACGAACTGCCCGGTCTCGCCCGAACTGAGACAGGCCAGCATCACATCCACCCCGTGCAGCGTCCGCTCCAGCGAACAGCGCGCATCCCGGCCCTCCTGCAGCGCCGCGACCATGTCGGCCAGCCCCGCCGTGCGGTAATTTGCCAAGAGCCCGCGGCCCGGATGCTCCTGGTTCGGCACGCCGAACGGATGGTCCCAGGGGGCGAGCTCGGTCAGACTGCCATCCTTGCCGCCGATCTCTACCGGGCCGCCGAAGAAGTTCGGGTCGGGGACATAAAGCGTGCCGTCCGTGCCATAAAGCTCGAAGTGGTTGCGCTTGTGATGCCAGACATCCCAACTGGTCGACAGGTTGATCGTCGCCCCGGAATGAAACTCCAGCAGAGCATGGATGTTGGTCGGCGTCTTTACGGGCACGGTCTCGCCATTCCTCGGCCCGTTCGTGATCACCCGCTCCGTCATCGCAGACGAAGTCAACGCCCCCACCCGTTTCACCGGGCCAAGCAGGTTGATCAGGTTCGCGACATAATAGGGCCCAAGGTCCAGCATCGGCCCCGCGCCCGGCAGGAAAAAGAAGTCCGGGTTCGGATGCCAATGCTCCATCCCGTGGTTCAGAACCGCCGCGCAGCCTGCCGTGATCTCACCAACCCGCCCCGCATCCAGCGCCGCCCGCGCCTGCTGATGCGCCCCGCCGAGGAACGTGTCCGGCGCACAGCCCACCGCCAGCCCCTTTGCCTTGGCCAGATCGCGCAGCGTCACCCCTTGGTCCAGGGACAGGACCAGCGGCTTTTCCGAATAGGCGTGCTTTCCCGCCTCCAGGATCCGCTTCGTGACCGCAAAATGCGCATCCGGAATGGTGAGGTTGATCACCACATCCAGGTCCCGGTTCGCCAGTAGGTCATCGACCGACTGCGCCTTGACGTTGAACTCCGCAGCCCGCGCCTGCGCCGCCTCCATGTTCACGTCCGCGACGCTGCGGACTTCCAGCCCCTTGAACAGCGGGGCCAGCCGCAGATAGCTGGTCGAGATATTGCCGCATCCAATGATGCCCAGACCCAGATTTTCCATTTTTTCCAATCCTCAGAATGCCTTGGCCGACGCAATAGAGCGGCTTGCGAACCGCGCATCGTCCTTGGGGTTATCGTGTTCCATGACGAAGTGCTTCACGCCGATCTTCCGCAGCGCGGCCATGATCGTCTTCCAGTCCACGGTCCCGTGCCCCACATCCGACCAGCCGTCCTCGTCCATGTTCCCGCCTGCGGGCGCGATGTCCTTCACATGCGCCGCAGTGATCCGGTCCCTGTAGCGGTCGATCCAGGCCAGGGGGTCCGCGCCGCCCCGGATCACCCAGGCCACGTCCATCTCCCATTCCAGGCCCGGCCCGCCCTCGAAGATGCGATCCTGCGGCAGCGAGCCATCGGCCAGCGCCTTGAACTCGAAGTCATGGTTGTGCCAGCCAAAGCCAAAGCCCGCCGCCGTGTAGGGCGCGCCGGCCTTCTCAAGCCGCGCCCCGAACGCCTTCCAGCCTGCCGCATCCTCTGGCCGGTCGTCCGGCATCACATAGGGGCAGAACAGCCGCTCCATCTTCAGCGCCTTGGCGATCCCGAGGACCTTGTCGACCTCGGTTTCCAACTGCCCCAGCCCGAAGTGCCCGGTCGGCATCACCAATCCGGTGGCCGCCAGCCCCGCTTGCGTCGCCGCCACAGCCGCATCATCGGCATAAAGCGCGCCGTAGCCCTCCACCGCCGCATAGCCGGCCTTCGAGACCATCTCGAAGGTCTTCGACATCGGCGGGAAGTTGCGCGAGGAATAGAGTTGATAGCTGAACACGGGGGGTCCTTTCTTCATGCGCAGGAGGTGGTGGAACGGCGGTCAAGGACGGTGACGTCGGGCACCGCCAAGGGGTCTTCGGGCGGAAGGGCGATCCTGGCGGGACAGCCGGGCATCACGGTCACGGCAGGTGCCGAGCGGCGGCCTAGCTCCCTCTGAAGCTCCGCCTGCGCAAGCGCGGATCTGCCGTCGCCCGGCAGGTCAAGCGCAATGACATCGGCCCCGCCTTCATCCGAAAGCGTCCAGCACCCCGACAGATCGCGCATTGTCAGATCCTCTGTTCCGTCTTCGCATCGAACAGCGAAGCCTTGGGGATATCCAAACCCAGATGCACCTTCGCCCCCGCAGGAAGCCGACCTTCGACCGGCACCCGCACGCTCAGGCTGATTCCTTCGGCCTTCAGCCACAAAAGACTGTCTGCCCCGAGGTGTTCGTCGATTTCCACTTCCGCCGGGATCGAGGGTCCGACCGAGGGCGTTGTCGATACCGTGATATGCTCCGGCCTCACCCCCAGGATCGCCTGGTCCCGCTCCAGCACCGCCCCGCCCGCATAGCCCGACAGGTCGATCTTCGTGGCGCCGAACTGGAACGCCCGGCCCCCGTCCACCGTCCGCCCCTTCAGGAAGTTCATCGACGGACTGCCGATGAATCCGGCCACAAACAGGTTCGCCGGGCGGTTGTAGATCTCCAGCGGTGCCGCAAGCTGCTGGATCACGCCGCCCTTCATCACCGCGATCCGGTCGGCCAGCGTCAGCGCCTCGATCTGGTCATGGGTCACATAGACCATCGTGTTCTTCAGCCGCCCATGCAGGCGCTTGATCTCTACCCGAAGCTCGCTGCGCAGCTTGGCATCCAGGTTGGACAGGGGCTCGTCGAACAGGAACACATCCACATCGCGCACCAGCGCCCGCCCGATGGCGACCCTTTGCCGCTGGCCGCCCGACAGGGCGCCGGGCTTGCGGTCGAGAAGCGGCTGGATCTGCAGGATCTCGGCCGCCCGCGCGACCCGCTTCGCGATTTCCGGCGCCGGCATCTTGGCAATCCTCAGCCCGAAGGTCAGGTTCCCGCGCACCGTCATCTGCGGATAGAGCGCATAGGACTGGAACACCATCCCGATCCCGCGCTCCGACGGTTCTGACCAGGTGACATTCTTGTCCTTGATCCAGATTTCGCCTTCCGAGATGTCGAGAAGCCCCGCCAGACAGTTGAGCAGCGTCGACTTTCCGCAGCCCGACGGGCCAAGAAGCACGACGAACTCCCCCTCCGCCACATCGATGTTCAGGTTTCTCAGCACCGACACGTTGCCGAAGTTGAGCGTCAGGTTCTTGACGGAAACAGAATGCATAAGGATCAGCCCTTGACCGCGCCGGCGGCGATGCCGCGGACGAAGTATTTGCCAGAGAGGAAGTAGATGGTCAGCGGAACCAGGCCGGTCAGGATCGTCGCCGCCATTTCGACGTTGTATTCCTTCACGCCCTGCAGCGAATTGACGATGTTGTTCAGCTGAACCGTCATCGGATAATTTGTCGGCCCGGCATAGATCACGCCAAAGAGGAAGTCGTTCCAGATGCCGGTGACCTGCAGGATGACGGCAACCGTGAAGATCGGCACCGACATCGGCAGCATGACCTGAAAGAAGATGCGCCAGAACCCGGCCCCATCAACCCGTGCCGCCTTGAACAGCTCCTCGGGAAGCGAGGCAAAGTAGTTGCGGAACAGCAGCGTCAGGATCGGCAGACCGAAGACGGTATGGACGAAGATCACCGCGTACAGCGTTGAATAGATGCCCATTTCTCGGGTGATGATCACCAGCGGATAGAGGAAGACCTGATACGGGATGAACGACCCGACCAGAAGGATGGTAAAGCACCACTCCGCCACCCTGAACGGCCAGTTCGCCAGACAGTAGCCCGAGATCGACGCCACCGCGATCGACACGACAACCGACGGGATGGTGATAAACACCGAATTCCAGAACCCCGGCGCAAGGCCCGTGCAGTTCAGACCGGTGCAGGCCTGCGACCAGGCCTTGATCCAGGCATCCAGGGTCGGCCTCGCCGTCGGGATGAAGATGTTGCCCTCGCGGATCATGTCCAGATCCTTCAGCGAGGTGATGATCATCACGTAAAGCGGCACCAGATAGTAGATCGAGGTGACGATCAGCAGCGTGTAGATCAGCACCCGGTCCGGCGCGAACATCGGCCTTGGCCTGGCTCCCGAGGGATTGATCGCAGGTGTTCTTGCCATGATGCGCTAGCCTCTGCCCTTCTTGCCGAATTCGACCAGGATCCACGGGATGAGGATGACCGCCGTCGCCAGGAGCAGCACGGACGAGGCCGCCGTCCCCTGCGCCAGCGCCCCGACGAACAGTTTTTCGTAGATGTACATCGACGGCACCTGCGACGAGTTGCCCGGCCCTCCCTGCGTCAGCGCGATCACCAGGTCGTAGACCCGCACCGAACCCGAGGCGACGATGACGAAAATGGTGATCATCACCGGGCGCATCATCGGCACCACGATCTGCAGGTAGGTCCGCCATTTCGGAATCCCGTCGACCCGGGCGGCACGCCAGATCTCGTCGTCGATGCTGCGCAAGCCCGCCAGCATCAGTGCCATCACAAGGCCGGTGCCCTGCCAAAGGCCCGCGATCACGACAGTGTAGATCGCCATGTCGCGATTGGTCAGCCAGTCGAAGCTGAAGCTGGTCCAGCCCAGATCGCGCACGGTCTTTTCCAGACCGAAGGCCGGGTTCAGGATCCAGGCCCAGACCTTGCCGGTCACGATGAAGGACAGTGCGAACGGATACAGGTAGATCGTCCGAAACACCCCTTCGGCGCGGATCTTCTGATCCATCAGCACCGCCAGCAGGAATCCGATGACGAAGGCAAAGCCCGAATACAGCAGCCCGTAGATCGCAAGGTTGGTGATCGAGGTGATCCAGCGCGGCGTATTGAAGAGGCGCACATACTGATCCCACCCCACCCAGGTGTCGTAGAACTCGCGCGGCGTGAAGATCGGCAGCGTCTTGATGCTGGTAAACGACGAGGCCACCGTCCAGGCCGTGCTGCCCACGAAAACCACCAGCACAATGAAGATCATCGGCGTGGCGGCGACCTTGGAGGTCAGGTTCCGAAACAGGGGATTTGGCCTGCTCATCTGGTCAGGGTCCTCGATCACGCTCGCCGTCGGGCACGCGGCCCGACATTTCTGCCGGGCCGGATGTCAGTCTTTTGCCGATCGTCAGCTCACTTCGGCGCGGCTTCGATGATCGCCGCGAACTGCTCTTGCGCCTGTTCCGGCGTGATCGAGAGGTCCGAGAAGAACTCCTTCATCACGTCGTTGATCTGGTTCAGCGAGTCGCGGTCCAGCATCTGGCTGTTGTTCGGGAACACCTTGGTGCCCCGGTCCAGGATCTCCAGGCCCTTCTTCATGCAGTCGTTGGCTGCGGACAGGTCCACGTCGGCGCGCATGGGCAGCGAGCCCTTCTTCAGGTTGAAGGCCACCTGCACTTCCTTGGTCACCATGGTCGAGGCCAGGGTCATCTGGGCCTTGGTCACCTCCGGGTCATCGCTTTTCGGGAAGTAGAACACATCCCCGCCGGTGCCCAGAACCGGCTCGACGCCCAGGCCGGGCAGACAGTCGAAGTCCTTGCCCGCAACCAGTCCGGCCACGGCGAACTCGCCACCGGCCCAGTCGCCCATCACGTTGGCGCCCGCCTTGCCCTGGATCACCAGCGCCACGGCGTCGTTCCACTGCGGAACCACGGTCTTGGGGTCGATGATCTGGCGGGCTTCGTCGATCGCCTTGAAGACGGCGGCGAATTCCGGTCCGCGGGCAATCTGCATGTTGCGGTCCTTGTAGACGGCCACATAGTTGTCCACGCCGGCAATCGCGACGATCAGGTCTTCGGTCAGAAGGCCGATCGGCCACCCCTCGGCCAGCGACAGCGGGATGATCCCCGCCTCTTTCAGCTTCGGTGCCGCGGCCACCATTTCGGCCCAGTTCTGCGGCGGAGCGATGCCGAGATCCTCATAGACCTTGCGGTTGGTCCACATCCACTGACCGGAATGCAGGTTGACCGGAACGCAATAGACCTTGCCGTCCTTGGTGCAGCTTTCCAGCTGCGACTTCGGCCGCAGGATAGTGGCCCAGTCCTCCTTCGTCGCAAGTTCGGTCAGATCCTGCATCAGGCCCGCAGCGATCAGGTCGTCGGCGTCCTTGCCCGGGTTCAGCTGCGTCGCCCCCATCGGGTTGCCCCCCAGAATCCGGCTGATGATGATCGGGCGCGCCACGTCGCCCGAGCCGGCAATCGCGCCGTCAACCCACGTGTTGCCAGTGGCATTGAACGCCTTGGCAAACTCGGCAACCGCAGCCGCTTCTCCGCCCGAGGTCCACCAGTGCGTGACCTCAAGCTCCACCCCCTGCGCCACGGCGGTCATCGGCAAGGCAACGGACGCGCAAAGCACCGCTGCAAGTTTCATCATTTTCATCCATTCCTCCCAGTTTCTGAAACGTTATAGACAAAGCCTATAACGTTGTAGTTTTGCCGATCAACACATCTTTTCGCTTGTCGCGCCCGCTTGCAGAAGTTTTCATGGGGCGAAGTCTGATGCCCGCCGGGGCAGGTTTTCCAGGTCGAACGAGGGTCATGCCGCACTGCCGCAACAGCACTGAATGCCCTGCAGGACGGGCATTTTCCGCGCCGCGCCCGATCGTCTTCGCTGCGGGTGCAAGCCCGGTCGGATCAAGCGAATCACCGCACGCGGCCCGGCAGGATCTCTGCCACGGCATCTCCGGGGAACCCGAGAAAACCGGAGGGCGTCATGGCCACACTCACTGACCGGCAGGCCTCCGGTTCGGCCGTCTCCGAATCAGGCCAGGCGCGCCCGACCCTGAAAACCATCGCCGCCGCGACCGGCCTTGCCATCGCCACGGTGTCGCGCGCCCTGAAGGACGCCCCCGACATCGGCGAGGAGACCAAGCGCCGCGTGCGGGAAACCGCCGCCCGGCTCGGCTACCGCCCGAACCGCGCCGGGGTGCGCCTGAGGACCGGAAAGACCAACGTCATCGCGCTGGTTCTGTCCACCGACTCGGACATCATGAACCACACCTCGCGCCTGATCTATTCCATCGCCAACGCGCTGCGCGGCAGCCCCTACCACCTTGTGGTGATGCCCTTCTTTCCCGATCAGGACCCGATGGAGCCGATCCGCTACATCGTCGAGACCGAAAGCGCCGACGGCATCATCCTGAACCAGACCAAACCCGACGACCCGCGCATCCGCTACATGCAGGATCGCGGCCTTCCCTTCGCGGCGCATGGCCGAACCTCGATGGGGGTGGACCATCCCTATTTCGACTTCGACAACGAAGCCTTCGGTCGTCTCGGGGTCCGGGCTCTGGCAGAGCGCGCGCGCAAGCGCCTCCTGCTGGTCGCGCCGCCGCGCTCGCACATGTATGCCCGGCACATGACCTTCGGCTTCTCGGACGAAGCAGCCCTTCTCGGCTTGCCGTTCGAAGTCGCCGACACCGTGACCTCGGACAGCAGTGGCGATGCGGTGGAAGCGGCCGTCGCCGCCCGGTTCACCCGGCCCGACCCGCCCGACGGCATCCTCGTCGGCTCCTCCGCTGCGGCGATGGCCACCATCGCCGGGGCCGAACAGTCGGGCCGCACCCTCGGCCGCGATTTCGACGTCGTGGCGAAAGAAGCTATCGCCGTCCTGCGCCGCTTCCGGCAGGATATCCTTATCGTGCGCGAAGACGTGGGCCGCGCGGGCGAGTTTCTGGCCCGCGCCCTGGTGGCCGAGATCGAGAAACGCGATTGGACCGACCGGCAGGGGCTGGAGGTTCCGGTCAAGGTGGAACCGGGCCGTTGAGGCCGAAAATGGGAGGACGACATGAAGACGATCAAGGGCCCGGCCCTGTTCCTTGCACAGTTCGCGGGCGACGCGGCCCCGTTCAATTCCTGGCGCGAGATCACCGCCTGGGCCGCCGATTGCGGCTATGTCGGGGTGCAGGTGCCCTCTTGGGACACACGGCTCTTCGATCTGGAAAAGGCCTCCACATCAATTACCTGGTGCGATGACTTCAAAGGCATTGCGAAGACCTCCGGGATCGAGGTGACCGAACTTTCCACCCACCTGCAAGGCCAGCTTGTCGCCGTTCATCCCGCCTATGACACCGCGTTTGACGGCTTTGCCGCCCCCGCCGTGCGCGGCAAGCCTGCGGCCCGCGCCGACTGGGCCGTGGACCAGGTGAAGAAGGCGCTGACCGCCTCGAAGAACCTCGGCCTTTCCGCCCATGCCACTTTCTCCGGTGCCCTCGCCTGGCCCTACCTCTACCCCTGGCCGCAGCGCCCGGCAGGCCTTGTTGAGGAGGCCTTCGACGAACTCGCCCGTCGCTGGCTGCCGATCCTGAACCATGCCGAGGATTGCGGCGTCGACATCGCCTATGAGATCCACCCCGGCGAAGATCTGCACGACGGGGTGACCTTCGAGATGTTCCTTGACCGCGTGCAGGGCCACAGGCGCGCGAACATGCTGTACGACCCGTCACACTACGTCTTGCAACATCTTGATTACCTTGATCATATCGACATCTACCACGACCGGATCAAGATGTTCCACGTCAAGGACGCCGAACTGAACCCCACGGGCCGCCAGGGCGTCTACGGTGGCTTCCAACCTTGGGTGAACCGCGCCGGACGCTTCCGTTCGCCCGGCGACGGGCAGGTCGATTTCGGCGGCATCTTCTCGAAACTCACGCAATACGGCTTTGACGGCTGGGCGGTGGTCGAATGGGAATGCTGCCTGAAACACCCCGAGGATGGGGCCCGCGAAGGGGCCGCCTTCGTCGATGCCCATATCATCCGTGTCACGGAAAAGGCCTTCGACGACTTTGCCGACGCCGGCACCGACCGCGCCGCCAACCGACGCATGCTTGGACTGGAGTAAGACATGCCCCCCATTGAATCTGCGCCCGCCGCCCATACCGCCCGCCCCGAACGTCTCCGCCTCGGCATGGTCGGCGGCGGACGCGACGCCTTCATCGGCGCGGTCCACCGCATCGCTGCACGGATCGACGACCAGTATGAACTGGTTGCAGGGTGTTTTTCATCCAACCCGGAAAAGGCGCTCGCCTCCGCCGCCGATCTCGGCGTCGCCCGCGCCTACACAAGTTTCGCCGAGATGGCTGCAAGGGAATCCCGCCGCAAGGACGGGATCGACGTTGTCGCCATCGTCACGCCGAACCACATGCACGCCCCCGTGGCGATGCAGTTCCTGCGCCGCGGCATCCATGTGATCTGCGACAAGCCGCTGACCGCGACCCTGCCCGAGGCGAAGAAGCTGGCAAAAGCCGCCGAAACCGCCGGCGTCATCTTCGCGCTGACCCACAATTACACCGGCTATCCGATGATCCGGCAGGCCAAGGCAATGGTCGCTGCCGGAGACCTCGGCGACCTGCGCCTCGTCAATGTCGAATATGTGCAGGACTGGCTGACCGAACCCGTCGACAACAAGCAGGCCGACTGGCGCACCGACCCGGCCCGGTCCGGCGCGGGTGGCTCGACCGGCGACATCGGCACCCACGCCTTCAATCTGGCGAATTTCGTCACCGGCCTGACGCTGGACAGCCTTGCCGCCGACCTCACCGCCTTCGTCCCCGGTCGCCGGGTCGACGACAACGGCCATGTGCTGATGCGCTACCAGGGCGGGGCCAAGGGCATGCTCTGGTGCAGCCAGGTCGCGCCCGGCAACGAGAACGGCCTGCGCCTGCGCGTCTACGGCACCAAGGGCGGCCTCGAATGGGCGCAGGAGGACCCGAACCACCTCTGGTTCACGCCATTCGGTCAGCCAAAGCGCCTGATCACAAGGGGCGGCGCAGGCTCCGGCCCCGAAGCCGCCCGCGTGACCCGCGTGCCGCCCGGCCACCCCGAGGGCTATCTCGAAGGCTTCGCCAACATCTACACCGAAGCCGCCCGGGCGATCCGCGCCGCCAAGACCGGGACGCCCGTGCCCGACGGCACCACCTACCCCGGCCTGAAAGCGGGCCTCGAAGGTGTCGCCTTCGTCGACGCCTGCGTGCGCTCCTCGGCCCGCGACGGCGCCTGGGTCAGCCTGAACCTGTAGCGGCTTTCTCTTCCGCAAATATCCCGCGGGAGGTCCGGAGGGTGCGAAACCCTCCGGGGTCCGGCAAGAGGCGCTCCCGCCAAGGCAAGGCGTCGGCGCTGGCTGGGCAATCCGCCCGGCCTCACGTCCCCCGCAACCGCGCCCGTTCCCGCTGCAGCCACAAGACGGTCAAGAGCAGCGGGGCATTCCCGATCTCGCCCGAGGCCAGCAGCTCGACCAGCCGGTCGAAGCTCACCAGATGCCCCTGGATATCCTCGGCCTCCGCCGCCGCGCCATGGACACCCGCCACCCCATCCGGCAGATCGCACAGCGCGACATAGGAATAGAGATACTCCGTCACCGCCCCCGGTGTCGGGTAGTATTCCGCCACCTGCTCCAGCGCACCCAGCAGCAGACCGGCTTCCTCGACCGCCTCGCGCCGCGCGGCCGCTTCCGGCGTCTCGCCCGGGTCGATTCGCCCCGCGATCGCCTCCAGTTGCCAGGGCAATGGATCGCCGCGTCCCAAGGGTCCCATCCGCAGTTGTTCGATCAGCAGCACCCGGTCGCGCGCCGGATCATAGGGCAACACCGTCACGGCATCGCCCATCACGAAGACCTCGCGCCGCAATTTCGGGCTCATCCGGCCATCGAAACGCCGGTGCCGCAGCGTCCAGAGGTCGAGCCCGAAGAACCCGGCATGCGACGGTTCCGGCGTCCCGGCTTCCACTTCCCCCGATCCGACCCGCTGGCCCCGTGCCGAAGCGCCCGCCGCCCGGACCCGGCTTGCGGCCTCGACCCGCAGCGCGCCCAGCCGACGACCGACCACGCCCGGCGACAAGCGGTCCAACGCCCGAAGCACCAGCCTGGCCAGGACTGCGCCTTCCGCGCCCGCGAAAATCGACCAGTCCGCCCCCGCCGCGGCGACGACTCCGGCCAGATAGCCAAGCCGCGCGGTCGCCGTGCCCGGATCGGCTCCGTCCAGAACCGCCAGGCGCAGGTCCGCCGACACCGCTTGCAGCGATGGGGTCACGCTATTTCCAGCGCCGTCCGGCATTTTCGGTCAAAAGCCCGCCGATGATCCCGCCCAGCAGGATCGTGCCGAAAACGCCCAGCGACAACAACGCCTCGGACCGTTTCGCCATGGTCTGGAACACGTCGACGATCGCTTCCAGCGCGCCGTCATAGCGCATCCTGACCGAGTTATCGAGCATTTCGCGCAAGGCCAGAAGGAAAAGCGCGACCACCGCCAGGACCACCGCCGTCTTGATCCCCGCGCCCGCCGCCTCGACATAGCCCTTGCCGACCGAGGGGCCCATCACCATCCAGCCGACCAACGCTCCCAGCACGCCCGCCGCCTCGCGGATCCTGCCCGCTGCCGAGGCATCCGGCATGTTCTGCGCGTAATAGTTTGCCAGCACCCAGCCCACGACCGCAAAACAGATCGCCGCCGTCAGCTTGGCACCAGTCGGCATGGGTTGAGCCATTCGGATGTCCTCAGCCAGGACGCGTCACCGTGATCTGCGTCACGTCGCAGTTTCCACCCTGAAACGCCCCCGCGCAAGAGGCGAGGTAGAAATCCCACATCCGCTTGAACCTGTCGTCGAACCCCAGCTTCCTGACCTCGCCCCAGCGTTCGGCAAAGGTTTCATGCCAGCGCCGCAGGGTCAGGCTGTAGCTTTCGCCGAATTCGATGGATCCCTTCACCCGCAGACCCGCCTTCTCCACCTCGGCCCGCAGGACGGAAGGCGCGGGCAACATGCCGCCCGGAAAGATGTATTTCTGGATGAAATCGACGCTCCGCCGGTAAAGATGCCACCGCGCATCCGCCACCGTGATGATCTGCAAGGTCGCATTGCGCCCGGGCTTCAGCCGCTCGCGCAGCGTGTCGAAATACACCGGCCAGTATCTTTCGCCCACCGCTTCGAACATCTCGATCGAGGCGATGCCGTCATAGCTTCCGCGCTCGTCGCGATAATCCTGCAACTTGATCTCGACCCGGTCGGCCAGCCCCGCCTTCGCGATCCGCTCGACCGCGAAATCGTGCTGGGCGCGGCTGATGGTCAGCCCCGTGACCCGCAACCCGCGCTCCTTCGCCGCATATTCCGCGAAACCGCCCCAACCGCAGCCGATTTCCAGCACATGCTCGCCAGCGCAGGCGCCGATCTGGTCGACCATGCTGGCATATTTCCGGGTCTGCGCCGCCTCCAGACTTTCCTGCGGGTTCTGGAAGATCGCCGAGGAATAGGTCATCGTCTCGTCCAGCCACAGCCGGTAGAAGTCGTTGCCCAGGTCATAGTGATGGGCGATGTTCTTCTTTGCCTGTCGCCTGGAATTGGCCTGCAGCCAGAACCGCATCCGCTCATAGGCGCGCACCAGGCTCAAGCCGGGAAAGCCGTCGCCCACGACATTGTTCGCCTGGCACTGCATCAGGTCCAGAAAGGCCTGCAGGTCCGGCGTCGTCCACCAGCCATCCAGATAGGCGTCGCAAAAGCCGAGATCCCCCTCGCGCACGAGACGCGCGAACAGATCGGGGTTCACCACCTGCACTTCCGCCGCAATGCCGGGGGCTTTCCCCTCGACCCGGAACCGGCGTCCGTCCGGCAGGACAAAGTCGACCCGACCCTCGCCCAGCCGCGCGGCGGCGTCGAACACCGACGCGAAATAGCGCGGCAGGCCGGTCTGCCCCTTCACCGTCGTCAGAAAGTCCATGGCCCCACCCCCAGGGTCGCGTTCGCTCGCGCCACTTTCACCAAAGGCGTCAAACTCCTCAAGCATTTCGTGCGCCATATGCCGCCAGGGCACGCGCGCGACCCACGGCCAGATCGACCACCGGCGCCGGATAGGGGCCGGCGGGATCCAGACCCCAGGACCGCGGCACCGCCGCAAAGAAACTCAGTGCCTCCGCCGCAGGTTGGCGCGACCCTTCGGCGATGAAGCGGCGGCGATAGGCCCCGTCGGCATCGAACCGCTCGGCCTGGCCGGCCGGGTTGAAAACCCGGAAATAGGGTGCCGCATCCGGCCCCGACCCCGCAACCCACTGCCAGCCCATCGCATTCGCCGCCGGATCCCAGTCGGTCAGGCAGTCGGCAAACCAGTCAAGCCCCACCCGCCAATGCGTCAGCAGATGTTTGGTCAGATAGCTGCCCACGATCATCCGCGCCCGGTTGTGCATCGTGCCCGTCACATACATCTCGCGCAGGCCCGCATCGACAAACGGCTCGCCCGTCATCCCCTGCCGCCAGCGTTCGGCGTCCCGATTGTCGTCGCGCCAGGGAAAGCCGTCCCAGTCCGCCTTCCAGTTCGCGCTGGCGATCTGCGGGGTGTGATGCAGCAGGTGATAGCTGAACTCGCGCCAGCCCAACTCCCGCAGAAAGCTCTCCGCGCCCGGGGCACCCTCGCTGCGCCGCCGCATCGCGGCGTGCCAGACCTCGCGGATTCCGATCTCGCCATAGGTCAGGTTCTCCGACAGCCGTGAGGTGCCAGGCACCCCCGGAAAGTCCCGGACCTCGGCATAGCGCGCGACGGGCCCGTCCAGAAACGCCCGCAACCGCGCCCGTGCCGCCGGTTCCCCGACCGTCTGATGCCGCGCAACCACCGCTGCGCCAAGCTGCATCGCGGCACCAAGCCGCCAGTCCGCCAGATCTTCGCTGACCGGCCAGCGATCCGGCGGCCGCAGCCGCACCGGAGCCTGCGGCGCATCAGCCACCCCGCGATCCCGGATCGCGCGCCAGAACGGGGTGAACACGCGATAGAACCCGCCCTGCCCGGTCTCGACCTCCCAGGGCTCGTGCAGCAGGTGCCCGGCAAAGGACCGTGCCTCCAGACCCTGCGCCTTCAGCGCCGCCTTGACGCCGGTGTCGCGCGCGACACTTGCCGGATCGTGCAGCCGGGTCCACCACACCGCATCCGCTCCGGTCTCGGTCACCAGCCCGCGCAACACATCCAGCGCCGGCCCGCGCCGCAGCGTCAGCCGCGCGCCAAGACCCTCCAAAGCCCGGCCAAAGGCTGCGACCGCCAGCCCCAGCCGCCATTTCGGCGCGGCCCCGGTCGCCGCGGTCTCGGGGTCCAGAAGGAACACCGGCAGCAAGGGCCTGCGCGTCTCGACGGCCGCGGCCAGCATCGGCTGGTCCCCCAGCCGCAGATCGCGACGGAACCACAGGATCAACGGACGGTCGGACATTCAGGCACTTTCCCCAGCTCACTCAGATACGGCCGCACTCGCGCTGCGGATCAACCCGCATTTGCTCACTTCCGCAAATACTCTGGGGGTTTGGGGGTGAAACCCCCATCGCCGTGCCTGAGCACTCTTCGCGCGAGAACACCTGCAAAGGCTTGCGCGCGGACGCTTCGCCGGACCAGCCCTACAGGACGCGGTCCAGCGCGGCGATCAGACGGCTTACGTCCTCGGCGCTGGTATAATGCACCGCGGACATCCGCAAGACCCCCTTTTCGCGCGGAATGCCCAGCGCCTCCAAAGGCCGCACGGCATAGAAATCCCCCGCCCAGCAGGCAATTCCGTTCCGCCCCAGCGCCTCCGACACCGGCTCGGCCACCCGATCAAGCTCTACCGCCACCGTCGGCGCGCGCCGGTCGGCCGACCTTGGCCCCAGAAGCCGCACGTCATTCCGTTGACCGAGATAGTCCAGCAGGGGCTGGATCACCGCCACTTCCTGCGCCCGCATCAGGTCATGCACGCCCCGGTTCCGCGCTGCCGCATCCCCGCCGATCCCGTGCCGCGCCGCCAGCGCATCGATATAATCCGCCATTCCCGCGCAAGCCGCAATCTGCGCATGGTCCGGCCCGGCGGGAGTGTGTCGCTTGTAAAGCACTCCCCGGTTGAAGAAATGCGCCTGTCCGGGCAGTTCCATGCCAAAGCTCGCGCGGAGGACCATGATCCCCTGATGCGGCCCAAAGGTCTTGTAGGCCGAAAAGAGATACACGTCGCAGCCCAGAGCCGGCACGTCCGGGAACCCGTGCGGCGCATAGGACACCCCGTCCACCACCGTCCGCGCGCCCGCCGCCTTCGCCATCGCGCAGATCGCCGCCACATCGTTGATCTCGGCAATCACGTTCGAACAGTGCGGAAAACAGACCAGCCGCACCATCCCGTCCGCCAGAAGCGCCGCCAGACCGGCCACCTCCAGCGCTCCGCTGTCAGGGTCGAGCTTCCACTCCCGGACTTCGATCCCGTCCTCTGCCAGACGCCGCCAGACGCCCGAGTTCGCCTCGTGGTCCTGGTTCGTCACCACCACCGCACCGCCCGTGCCCGCCAGCCAGGTCCGCGCCGCTTGTGCCAGCACATAGGTATTGGCGCTGGTGGATGGTCCGAACGATACTTCTTCGCGCGCGACCCCCATCATCGCCGCAAGCCGGGTGCGCGCCTCATCCATTTCGGCCCCGCCCGCCTGTGCCCCGGGATAGGGCCCATAGGGCTGCACCTTCCGGTCCAGGTAGAACCGGGTCAGCCGGTCCACCACCTGCACGCAAGGGTAGCTGCCCCCCGCGTTCTCAAAGAAAGCATGGGTTGACAGCACGGGCGAGCGAAACGCCGGAAACTGCGAACGGACAAAGTCGAGATCAAGCGCCATGCGGCGGCTCCCTGCCAAGGCCACCGACCGGCTCTCGCACGCAGTGCGGACCAACCCCGATCTGCGGGCCGTGTCTTCCAGCCAGACCCCGCAGAGTCTCTCTCGGGGCCAGAGCCGGGCGCATCCCGGCATCGGACACAGACCTAGCGGCGCGCCGCCCCCGCCGCAATCCCCTTCCGCCCGGCCTAGATTTCCGCCACCCCCGGACACTGCCGCATCTCGCGGCATGTTGACCCTGCGTCACCCTGATTTGTGACACTTTCTTCACCGTTCCCCCAAGATTTTTCTTGTCCTTGGACGCGCCGCCGCTCAAGTTCACGCCATGCGGACCAGACCTCATGCGGGCTTACGGTCCAGCCACACCGCGCCGACGCCCTGTCGCCAAGACAGATCCTCGGCTCACAGAGGAGCATCCATGTCCCGCCATTCAAGAATCCTGATCAGCGCCGCCTCCGTGCTTGCCCTGTCCGTTGCCGCCCAGGCGGCCGACCCCGAGCTCACCGTCCTCGACTGGGCCGGGTGGGAAATTGACGGGATGCTGCAACCCTATGTCGACAAGAACGGCCAGAAACCGACCTATGTCTTCTTCGCCGACGATGACGAGGCGTTCCAGAAAGTGTCTTCCGGCTTCAAGGCCGACGTGGTCCATCCCTGCGCCGCCGCCGTGCCCCGCTACATCGACGCCGGCCTGATCGAGCCTTGGGATACCTCGAAGATCCCGGAATTCGCCAATATTCCCGCGCGGATGTCCGCGCCCTTCACGGACGCGCAGGGCGTCTGGTTCATCCCGACCGACTATGCCTACACCGCCATCGCCTACAACTCCGAGACGGTGCCCGCCGAAGATGTCGCCTCGGTCCAGGTCTTCGCCTCCGACAAATACGCCGGTCGCATCTCGCTGCCCGACAACACCGACGACGTCTGGTCGCTCGCCTTCATGGCCACCGGAGTCACCTCCTGGGACAACGTGACGGACGCGCAGTTCACCGCCGCCGCCGACTGGCTGCGCAAGGTGAACCCGAACGTCCGCGCCTACTGGTCCGATCCCTCGGAACTGTCGCAGCTCATGGCCTCGGGCGAGGTGCAGGTCGCCTGGTCCTGGAACGACCCCGTCGCCATCCTGAAGGGCCAGAACTTCCCCGTCGGCTTCAACCGCGCCGCCGCGGAAGGGGCCGCCACCTGGTATTGCGGCTTTGTCAACATGAAGGACGGCCCCGGCGTCGAGGACAAGGCGTACGACCTCATCAACTCGCTGCTGGCACCGTCCTCGGCCCAGCCGCTGCTGGATGCGATCGGCTATGCGCTTTCGAACGACGCGGCGATGGCCAAAATCTCGCCCGATGCGCTGAAGGCAGCCTATGTCGACCCGGTGACCACGCCGCTTTTCGTGCAGTCGCCGCCGACGACCGAACTCCGTGACCGCATGATCAAGGAGTTCGAGCTGATCAAGTCGGGCTTCTGATCCCGCCGACCCAGGACCGAAACGCCCGGAGCATCCTCCGGGCGTTTTGCCTGACACGCGACCGCGCTGCGGTCTGCCGACCTGCCGGCAGAACTATCATGACACGGACTGCCCGAAGCCGGCCTGCAAGCCGGACACGCCGCAGTGCGACCGCCTCCGATCTTCCGCTGTCTCCGGGCGGCGCTGCGATTCCGGCACGCGGCCGCTTCTACCCGGTCCGGTCGCGCGCTCCGGCCGGCTTCCCCGGACCGACCCGCGCGTGCAGTGCCAAACCCTGGCCTTTTCGTGACCGCCCGGGACCAAGCCCCGGATCTCGAATCCTCGCGGCGGGTCGTCCCCAGTCGGGACCCGACGGCCGCCGAAACCCCCGTTGCGCGCCCCGCCCGCCCCGTCTAGATCAGCATGATGCTTGCTGGAAACATCATCCTGATCTCGATTCCCGGTGGTCGCGTGATTGACGCGGAAAACCGGAGTCCACTTTTCCTCATCACGCTCTAATCCGGAAGCCTCCCACCGAGGTCCCCATGTTCGAAGTCATCTCCCTCAGCTTCGCCTTCGTCTTCGGCCTCGTCGCCCGCCGGATCGGGTTGCCGCCAATGGTCGGCTTTCTGGCTGCCGGCTTCGCGATCCACGCCGTCGGGCCCGACCTCGGCCTGCCCGACGGTTCGGGGGCAATCTTTGATCAGATCGCACATCTTGGCGTCCTGCTCCTGCTCTTCGCGGTGGGGTTGAAGCTCCGCCTCGGCCAGCTTGCCCAGCCCCAGGTCTTCGGCGGCGCGTTGATCCATTCCGCCATCACCACCGCCATCTTCAGCATCGGCCTCGTCGTCGTCCTTCGGCTGGACTGGTCGACCGCGCTCCTGCTCGGCGTGGTCCTGTCCTTCTCCTCCACCGTCTTCTCGGCCAAGGTGCTGGAGGCCAAGCGTGACATCGGTGCCTTCTACGGGCGCACCGCCATCGGCATCCTGATCGTGCAGGACATCATCGCCCTCTGCGTCCTTGCCCTCTACAGCGGTCAGGCTCCCTCGCCCTGGGCGTTGGCGGTCCTGGCCGCGCTGCCTTTCCTCCGTCCCGCGCTGCATTGGCTCCTAGACGTGTCGGGGCATGACGAGCTCCTGGTCGTGGCCGGGATGCTTCTTGCAGTGGTCGTGGGCGGGGCCGGGTTCGAGGCCGTCGGTCTTGGCGCCGAGATCGGGGCGCTGGTGATGGGCCTGCTGCTGTCCACCCATCCGCGAGCGAAAGAGCTTTCCGATGCCCTCTGGGGCCTGAAGGAGATCTTCCTCGTCGGCTTCTTCCTGCAGATCGGCATGTCCGGCCTGCCCGGTCTGCAGGACCTGACCATCGCCCTGGTCCTGCTCGTCTTCCTGCCGCTGAAAGGTGCGCTCTTCTTCGCGCTCCTGCTGATCTTCGGCCTGCGGGCGCGGACCGCCTTCCTGTCCGCCGCCAATCTGACGGCCTACAGCGAGTTCAGCCTGATCGTCACTGCCGCCGTGCTGCCCGGCTGGCTGGTGCCGCTCGCGCTTGCGGTCAGTTTCTCCTTCGTCGTGGCCGCGCCCCTCGACCGGCTGGCCGACCGCATCTTCACGCGGCTCGAACCCCGGCTCAAGCGTTTCGAGCTGCGCCGTGTGCACCGCGACGAGCTTCCCACCGACCTCGGCGTCGCTTCGGTGCTGATCCTTGGCATGGGCCGCACCGGCACGGCTGCCTACGACCGGATCGAAGAGACCTTCGCCACGGTCGGGGTCGACGCCGATACCTACCGCGTCGGCGGCCACACCGCCGTCGGCCGAAACGTGCTTTTCGCCGATGTCGAGGACACGGCCTTCTGGCGCGGGCTGCGCATGGCGCATGTCGAGTGCGTGATCCTGGCGATGGACAGCGTCGAAGCCAAGGAAAGCGCCGCCCGCGCGCTCCGAACCAAGGGGTTCAACGGCCCGATCATCGCCCATGCGCTGTACGAAGACCATGTGTTGCGGCTGAAGACCGCGGGGGCCACGCATATCTACCAGACGATGAACCAGGCCGGGATCGGGCTGGCCGACCAGGCCTCGCGCGCCATTGCGGTCGACCGCGCGCCGGCCGACTTCATCGAAGTCTAGGCTGCGGGAAACATGGTGCGAAACCCTTGACGCCCGCGGACACCCGCTTGCTGTTCCTTGCGCCGCAAACCCGCCGGGGCATGGGGACGCCCACCTTGCACGCCGCCGCCCCACCCCCTATATTGGCCACTGTCGGGGGCAACCCCGACTATGGCGATAAACGCACCTGTAATAATCGGCTCGGACCCGGGGGCGGTACCCGGCGGCTCCACCAGACACCCGGCGTTGCGGGGGAACGGGGCCGAAATAGGATCGACGAACGACCAAAGAGGCCAGCTTTCGCTCGGTGAGGTACCACCGTTATCGGTCCATGATCACAGTTGCCAACGACAACCGTGCTCCGATGGCGCTGGCCGCGTAAGCGGCTCGCAATATCAAAACCAAGTCCTTGCGGTTAGCCCCGCAAGGCGGGGCCCGCCGGAGCCTGGCAACAGAATCCGGCACTTCCCTCCCTTGCCAGTGCCGCAGCAAAGCCGCATGTTCTGCCATGCTCCGCGCGGCGCCGAACGCATCGCCGATCTCCCACCCCGCCCTCGCCTGCGGGACGGCACTGCGTCTGTCCATCGACGTCTCCGGCTCCATCGACGGGGGCGACTGCCGCTTGCAGACCGAAGGCCTCGCCCTTGCCGACCCCGCGGTCGCCGAGGCGATGTGGCGCGGCCAGGTGGCAATGCCGGTCGGACTGTCACGGATGTTTCGCGTTGATCTGCAACAGCTCGAGGTCGGCACCGCGGTGTACCGCGCGCCGTGCCGCCGGGCCCGCGACGGGCATGAAGAAGAACACGACCGGCCCGCAGGACGCCCCGGATGACGCCCGAAATGACCCCTACCCTTTCCGACCTGACCCGCACCTTCGCCCGGATCGGCTGCCTGTCCTTCGGCGGCCCGGCGGCCCAGATCGCCCTGATGCACCGGGTGATCCTGGACGAAAGGCGCTGGGTGGCCGAGGCCGACTACCTGCGCGCGCTGTCGTTCTGCATGCTGCTGCCGGGGCCCGAGGCGATGCAGCTTGCCACCTGGATCGGCTGGCGGCTGCATGGCGTCAAGGGCGGCCTGATCGCGGGGGGCCTTTTCGTCCTGCCCGGCGCGGCTGTCGTCCTGACCCTCAGCCTGATCTATGCCGCCTTCGGCCAAGTCCCTGTGATAGCCGCACTTTTCACCGGCGTGCAGGCCGCCGTCATCGCCATCGTGATCGAGGCCTTGATCCGTCTCTCGCGCCGCGCCGTCAAATCGCGTGAGGCGAATGTCATCGCCATCGCCGCCTTTGCCGGACTGTTCCTCTTCAAGCTCCCGTTCCCGCTCATCATCCTGGCCGCTGCCGTCTGGGGCTTTTTCCGCACCGCCAGCACCGCCCGCGATCCTGCCGCCCCCGCTCCTCCCGCCGCCCTTGCGCAGTCCCTGCGGGCGGCGGCCACCTGGCTGGTGATCTGGCTTGTCCCGCTTGGCATCCTGGTCCTTTCGGCACCGCAAAGGCTGGCCGAGATCGGCATATTCTTCTCGAAACTTGCGGTCCTGACCTTCGGCGGCGCCTATGCCGTCCTCGCCTGGATGGCGCAGGAGGTGGTCGAGGACAAGGGCTGGCTGACCCTGCCGCAGATGATGGACGGGCTCGGCCTGGCCGAAACCACGCCCGGCCCCTTGATTCTCGTCAACCAGTTCGTGGGCTACATGGCCGCCTATCAGGTCGGCGGGTGGACCCTCGGCCTTGCGGGCGCGGGCATCGCGGTGTGGATGACCTTCATCCCGTCCTTCCTGTTCATCTTTGCAGGCAGCCCCTTCGTCGACCGGCTGACCCACATGCCGCGCCTCTCCGGCGCCCTCGCGGCGATCACCGCAGCGGTCGTCGGAGTGATCGCGAATCTCTCGCTCTGGTTTGCGCTGCATGTCCTGTTCGCCAGCCTTCCCGAAGTGACGGCGGGCCCGCTCAGCCTTCTCGTGCCCGATCCGGCCAGCCTTCGGCCGGTTCCGGCACTGATTGCCGCCTTCGCGGCCTATCTTCTGCTGCGGCGACACTGGCCGCTTCTGGCCGTGCTTACGGTTTCAGCCGCGGCCTCGGGTCTGACGGCGGTTCTGTGACGGGGGACGCATCCCCCCCTTCCCTTGATCCCCGAATTGCCTATGCTGCACCTCAACCGGGAAAGGGCGGCTCATGGCGCGCAGCATCGACTATGGCAATCTCATGCACCGCGCGATGCGGGGCCTGATCCAGTCGGTCCTGACCGATGTGGCCGACCATGGGCTGCCGGGCGCGCACCATTTCTTCATCACCTTCGACACCACGCACCCCGAGGTGCAGATGGCCGACTGGCTCAAGGAACGCTATCCCACGGAAATGACGGTGGTGATCCAGCATTGGTTCGAAAACCTGAACGTCACCGACGAAGGTTTCAGCATTACCTTGAATTTTGGCAACAATCCCGAGCCGATGGTCATTCCCTTCGACGCCTTGCGCACCTTCGTCGATCCTTCGGTCGAGTTCGGCCTGCGGTTCGAAACGCAAGAGCAGGACGACGAGGACGAAGAAGACGAGGGCGACATCGAGGTCGAGGAAGAGCCGGAACGCCAGGCCGCCGAAGTCGTGTCCCTTGACCAGTTCCGCAAGCACTGACGGATGAGCGATCTCGCCCTGTTCCGCCGCCGTCTCCTGAAGAATCCGCGGCAAATCTCGGCCATCGCGCCCTCGTCGCGGACGCTTGCGCGCGCCATGACGCTTGGTCTCGGCCCGAAAAGCGGCCCCGTGGTCGAGTTTGGCCCCGGGACCGGCCGCTTCACCGAGGCGCTCCTGGCGCGCGGCGTCCGTCCCGAAACTCTGACGCTGTTCGAACTTGACGAGGAATTCGTCGCCTACCTGCGCCAGAAATTTCCCGGCGTGACCGTCCACCAGCTGCCCGCACAAGAGGCGGCCCGTCTGGTCGCCCCGGGGGTCTCGACGGTGATCTCGGGGCTGCCCCTCCTGTCGATGCCTCCCGAGGTCCGGGAAAGCATCGTCGGTGCCGCCTTCGCGATCCTGGCCCCGCGTGGCCGCTATGTGCAGTTCACCTACGGCCCCCGCCCGCCCCTGCCGCCCGAGACGATCGGAAAGCTGGGGCTGACCGTGAACAAGGGGAACAAGGTCTGGGCCAACCTGCCCCCCGCCACCGTCTACCGCTTCCGCCGCGGCTGAACCGGCCAGTCACCGGCCAGTCACCGGCCCGTCACCGACCCGTCACCGGCCCGCAATCGGCGCGGCGATTGCGGTATACCACCGCATGCGGATTGATTCCGCCGCCCCCCGGCGCTAAGGGGCAATGGCAAGCCTGCCAGGAGAAGCCCATGACCGCGACCCGTACGGAAACCGACAGCTTCGGCCCGCTTGAGGTGCCCGCCGACAAATACTGGGGGGCGCAGACGCAACGCTCGATCATCAACTTCCCGATCGGCTGGGAGCGCCAGCCGGTCCCGATCATCCGCGCGCTTGGCGTGATCAAGAAGGCCTGCGCCTTGGTCAACATCGACCAGGGCGACATCTCGCGCGATCTGGGCACTGCGATCGCGGCAGCGGCAGACGAAGTGATCGCCGGCAGGTTCGACGACAATTTCCCGCTGGTCGTCTGGCAGACCGGCTCTGGCACCCAGTCCAACATGAATGCGAACGAGGTGATCTCGAACCGCGCGATCGAGATGCTGGGCGGGGTGATGGGCTCGAAGAAGCCCGTGCATCCGAACGACCATGTGAACATGGGCCAGTCCTCGAACGACACGTTCCCGACGGCGATGCATGTGGCGATCGGCATGCATACCCGGGATGTGCTGCTTCCGGGCCTGCAGAAGCTTCTGGCGGCGCTCGAGGCGAAATCCGATGAATTCAGGCATATCATCAAGATCGGCCGCACCCACACCCAGGATGCGACCCCGCTGACCCTGGGGCAGGAATTTTCCGGCTATGCCATGCAGGTCCGCAAGGGAATAGAGCGGGTGAAAATGTGCCTGCCCGACATCTACGAGCTGGCCCAGGGTGGCACGGCCGTAGGCACCGGCCTGAACACTCGGGTCGGCTGGGATACCCGGGTTGCGGCCCGGATCGCTGAAATCACCGGCCTGCCCTTCGTGACCGCCCCGAACAAATTCGAAGCCCTGGCCGCCCATGATGCGATGGTGATGTTCTCGGGCGCCTTGAAGACGGTCGCGGCCGCGCTCTTCAAGATCGCCAACGACCTGCGGCTTCTGGGATCCGGTCCCCGCTCGGGCCTGGGAGAGCTGATCCTGCCGGAAAACGAGCCCGGTTCCTCGATCATGCCCGGCAAGGTCAACCCGACCCAGGCCGAGGCGCTGACCATGGTCTGCGCCCATGTGATGGGCAATGACGCCGCCGTGGGTTTTGCCGGCAGCCAGGGCCATTTCGAGCTCAACGTCTACAACCCGATGATGGCCTACAACGTGTTGCAATCGATCCAGCTCTTGGGCGATGCGGCCTCCAGCTTCACCGACAACATGGTGGTGGGCACGCAAGCCAACACCGCGCGGATCGACAGGCTGATGAAGGAATCGCTGATGCTGGTGACCGCCCTGGCACCGAGCATCGGCTATGACAACGCGACCAGGGTGGCCAAGACCGCGCACAAGAACGGCACCACGCTGCGCGAAGAGGCGATTGCGCTGGGATTTGTCGATGGCGAGACCTTCGACCGGATTGTCCGGCCCGAGGATATGGTGGGCCCGAGAGGCTGATGGCCGAAATCGTGAACTTGCGCGCGGTGAGGAAGCAGACGACCCGCAAGGCCGACCGCTCACGGGCCGACGCCAATGCCGCGAAGTTCGGCCGGACGAAAGAGCAGCGCAAGACAGAGAAGGCCCGCTCTGAACAGGCCGCCCGCGCCCTCGACGGGCACGAGCGCGAGCGCGAGAAAGAGTAACCTTCGGTTAATCATGCTCCGGCAGGGTAGCGGCAGGAGGTGCGCGATGTCTGATTTGCCGGAAGTGATTTCACCCGAACGATGGATCGTTCACCTGTTCTCCGCAAGAAGTGTGGCCGAAGGCGGAACCGTGCGGCGCAAGGTCAGCGACGTCGAACGCCTGATCGGACGCGAACGTTTCCTGCAGGAGGTCCGCCGCCGTGGTTTCCGGGCGGTCGAGAATGCGGGGCAGTTCATTGTTTTCTGCAACCGCGACCCGGTCTACCTCTTGCGGTGACGCTGTCGCCGGGCGCAAATCTTTTCGAAAAGATTTGCAAAATCCTTCAAGGGATTTTGTCCCCGATCCTGTGTTGCGATACACTCCACCGATGCCCGCCCGTCCCGCAAAACACTCCCTCACCCTGCACGGCCACCGGACCAGCATCTCGCTGGAGCCCGAATTCTGGGAGGCCTTCCGCGCCATCGCCGCCGAGCGCGCGCTGCCCCTGAACGGGCTCGCGGCGGAAATCGACGACCGCCGGACCGGCGACGAGGGGCTCGCCTCCGCGATCCGCGTCTTCGTGCTGAACCACTACCGCGCTGCGACCCGGGACAGCGTCGCCGCCAGATCGCCATAGCCGGTAAAGCGCCGTTCATAGGCCAGCCCAAGCCGGTCAGCACAGGCGCGCGCTTTTTCGTCCAGCACCGGATCATCGACCTGCGCCTGATAGACAAGCCTGGTGTAGTTCCCGAAATACATGTCCCGCAGTTCCGGATGCCGGTCGAGGCCCATCGGCCGCCAGACAAAGGCGTCGAACTGCCGAACCAGGAAATCCGTAAGGTAGAAGACGTCGAACTCGGTCTCGGCCCGTGCGACGAAGGCGGCATTGCCCTCGAAGAAGGCATAGCAATGCGGGCCTTCCACCATCTCGACGCCGATCCGGTCGCAGGCCGCCCGCAACAACCCGCCCGTGCCGCAGTCGGCGTAGACGACAAAGACCTGATCATACCCGCCGCGCGCGGCCTCGACTGCCGCCTCTACTGCCGGAATGATCTTCTCTGGCCAGAGATGCAGCTTGGCCGGAAGGCATTGCAGGTCCAGATGCGACCACCCATTGGCCGCTTTCAGCGCCAGGATCTCGTGTGCCAGCGCGCCGCAGGCGATCAGAAGCAGCCGCCCCGTCCCCAGCGGACGCAGCCCGGTGTCGCTGAGGCTGACGTCGTCCATCACTGTGCCGCCCTAGCGACCGACCCGCGTCCAGGCAAGGATCAGGCTGGCCGACACTGCGGCAAAGCCAACCGCGGCGAGAGGCAGTCCAGACCAGACCGCAAGCCAAAGAGTCAGCGCGGCGGCAAGGCTCACCATCAGGATCAATCCAAGGAAATGCGTCAAGGGCATGACTTGCCTCCCAGACTTCCAAGATGCGCTGCAGGCGGGCCTTTCGCAAGCCCCACCCGAATCACAGCGGCGTGCTTCTGCCGTCCAGTTGGCAGCCGCGCGCCTCAGCCGTTCAGCTGGTTGTGCTTGCGCGCGACGAACTGCTTGGCGGTTTCCACGGCGACGGCGGCATCGCGGCAATAGGCATCCGCCCCGATCGCACGACCGAACTCTTCGTTCAACGGCGCCCCACCGACCAGCACGATATAATCCTCGCGCATGCCCTTTTCCTTCATCGTGTCGATCACGACCTTCATGTAGGGCATCGTCGTGGTCAGAAGCGCCGACATTCCCAGGATGTCGGGCTGTTCGGCCTCCAGCGCCTCAAGATACTTTTCCACCGAGTTGTTGATCCCGAGGTCGCGCACCTCGAAGCCGGCACCTTCCATCATCATCGCGACCAGGTTCTTGCCGATGTCATGGATGTCGCCCTTGACCGTGCCGATCACCATCTTGCCCATGCGCGGCGCACCGGTTTCGGCCAGCAAGGGCTTCAGGATCGCCATCCCCGCCTTCATCGCATTGGCGGCCAGAAGCACCTCGGGGACAAACAGGATCCCGTCGCGGAAGTCGGCGCCGACAATGGTCATCCCCGCCACCAGCGCCTTGGTCAGCACGTCATAGGGCGTCCAGCCGCGGTCCAGAAGGATGCGCACGCCCTCCTCGATCTCTTCCCTCAGACCGTCATAGAGGTCATCATGCATCTGCAGCACAAGCTCGTCATCCGACAGTTCGGACAGGATGATCTCGTCTTCGTCGGCCATGGGCGTGCTCCAAGCGGCAGGGTTTGGCACGGTGATGGGCGCAAACCGACCCGGTCACTATGCGACAAGCGACATACACCGGATAAAAGCCGACAGAAAGCCGTGGCGGCCCGGAAAGTTGTGGCATCTGTTCCGCATCCGTTCTAGATTTGGCCCATGGTTGAGGTCCGATCCATCCTGCCAGGCCAGCGCATCCGGGCACGGGGGGCCGATACGAACCGACCGGGCCGGTTCGAGCCGACCGCGCGCGAGGCCTTCGACGATGGCTGGGACCTGCCCGAAGAGCAGCGTCTGGTCGCAACCGAGATCCGCGTCGAGCGTCCGCGTTCCGCGATCAGCTGGAACCGCTCGCCAGACCTGCCCTTCGACCGGTCGATCAATCCCTACCGTGGCTGCGAACATGGCTGCGTCTACTGCTATGCCCGTCCGACCCACGCCTTTCTCAACCTCTCGCCGGGCCTTGATTTCGAAACCCGGCTGATCGCCCGTCCCGGCATCGCCGAGGTGCTTGCGGCCGAGCTTCGACGCCCGGCCTACAGGGTCGCACCCGTAGCCATCGGCACCAACACCGACCCCTACCAGCCGGTCGAGCGGGACCATGCGATCATGCGAAAGGTGCTGGCGGTGCTTTCAGCCTTTCGTCATCCGGTCTGGATCACCACACGCGGCACGCTGATCGAGCGCGACATCGACCTGATCGCGCCGATGGCCGCGCAGGGACTTGCGTCGGTGTCCGTCTCGGTCACCACGCTGGACGAAGTCCTGGCCCGGAGGATGGAACCGCGCGCGCCGGCGCCGGGGCGGCGGTTGCAGATCATCCGCCGCCTGGCGGAGGCCGGGATTCCCGTGCGGATTCAGGTGTCTCCCCTGATCCCGGCACTCACCGATCATGAGCTGGAGGCGGTCATGACGGCAGGGCGGGACGCGGGGGCGCAAGCGGCGAACACCATTCCGCTGCGGCTGCCGCTCGAGGTCGCCACCCTCTTCCGCACCTGGCTCGAGGCGAACGTCCCGGACCGCGCCGCGCATGTCATGGGCCGGGTGCGCGAGTTGCACGGCGGGCGCGACTATGACCCCGAGTTCGGCACACGGATGCGCGGTCAGGGGCTTTGGGCCGACCTGATCCAGCGCCGCGCCGATCTTGCCCGCAGGCGGCTCGGCCTGAAGGAAAGCCTGCCGCCCTTGCGCAGCGACCTCTTCGCCCCGCCGCCGCGGGTCGGAGACCAGTTGTCGCTGTTCTGAACGGCTCCGCCGGTGACCAAATTCCTCAAGCAAGGAATTTGGCAAAATCCTTCCGAAAGGATTTTGGCCCCCGTGGACCGGGGCGTTCAGCCCCGTCGGCCGCGCCGCTCGCGGCGACCTGCGCCGGCATCGTCGCCCGTCCCGTCCGATGCCGACGAAAACCCGCCCAGCTTCGCCTGGATCGCTTCCGGCGAGGGCCGCTTGCCCTTGGGGCGGCTTTCCAGCGCCACCCGCATCGCGCGCAGATGTTCCGGCATCGTGCCGCAGCAGCCGCCGATGATCCGCACACCCGCGTCGCGCGCCATCACCGCATATTCCGCCATCAGTTCCGGCGTGCCGTCATAGTGGATGTTGCCGTCGTGATACTTCGGGATGCCGGCGTTGCCCTTGGCAATGATCGGCCGTTCCGTTCCGGTGGCGGCAAAGCCCAGCACCGTCCGCATCAGGTCCGAGGCCCCGACGCCGCAGTTCGCACCGAAGGCTATCGGCGGATTGACCAGGCGATCCACCAGGTCGGCCATCGCGGCCGAGGTCAGGCCCATCATGGTCCGGCCCGCGGTGTCAAAGCTCATCGTGCCGCACCAGGGCATGTCGGCCCGCAGCGCCGCATCCGCAGCCGCGCGGTATTCCTCGGGTGCCGACATCGTCTCCACCCACAGCACGTCCGCGCCACCTTCCTTCAAGGCCTCGGCCTGTTCGTGGAAGATTTCCACCGCCAGCGCATGGGTCAGCGTGCCCATCGGCTCGAAAATCTCGCCGGTGGGGCCCATCGAGCCCGCGACAACCACCGACCGGCCAGCCTTGTCGGCAATCTCGCGGCCAAGGGCGGCACCGACACGGTTCAGCTCCCGCACCCGGCCCTGCGCATTGTGCAGCTTCAGCCGCGCGGCATTGCCGCCGAAGGTGTTGGTCAGGAACAGGTCCGACCCGGCGGCGACGGCATCGCCGTAAAGCTTGCGGATGTTGTCGGGCTTTTCGATGTTCCACATCTCCGGCGGCTCGCCCGAGGACAACCCCATGTTGAAAAGGTTGGTCCCGGTCGCCCCGTCGGCCATCAGCCAGTCGCGCGCGGTCAACATGCGGGTCAGCGCGTCGGTCATCGTCAAGATCCTTCAGGCCAGTGTGTCCTCCTCCCTCTGCCACGGGTTGCGGCCATAGGCAATTTGATATTCTGCCGTCGGCCTCGCCGGGTCGCCGGTGCCTCTCAGTCCGGGCGGGCGGAAGACCCGAAGCCAGATCTCGGCCCCCACCGCCAGCAGTGCGGGATATGACGGTGCGGCGATGTAAAGCCGCTGCCAGCGCGGCGCGAATCCGGCCTTGAACTGGTCAAGCCCGCGCATCGCATCGCCTGCCAAAGCCCGTCCCAGACGGGCAACCGGCCCCCGTTCCTCGCCCCGCGCCCCGATCGGCACCGCCGCGAGCGACAGCTTGCGCACCCCGTCGGCCCGCGCTGCGGTCAGGGCTGCGACGATCATCTGCTGCCCGGTTCCCTCGGGTGCCTGCGGGTCGGGTCGCAGGAGATCAAGCGTCCAGACCTGCCTGCCGCCGATCCGCGCGACATGAAAGCTGGCAAAGCCGGTGACCGCCGCCCCCTGCCGCGCGACGACGATCCTCTGGGACGCAAGATAGGCCGGATCGAATCGCCCCATGGCAAAGCCGTGCTCGCGCCCCCGGGCGGCCACCCAGGCGGCATTCACCTGCGCCAGGGCTGGCCAGTCGGGATCGGGCTCGATCCTCGCGTTCACGCCTGCCGCCTGCGCGCGTCGCAGTTTGCGGCGCAATCCGGCACGGGCGGGGATGTCCGTCCGGAAGGTCACCGGGTCAAGCCAGGCCTCGCGCGCAACGGGAAGGACCCGCATCCCCGCCCGCCGCGCCGCCACTGCCCCGCGACCGCCCACCTTGTAGAGGACGGGCCAGCGCCCCTCGGCCCGGGCCGCGCTGCGATGCCGCCGCGGATCGGCGACCGCAGACAGGGCCACCAGCCCATGCGCCGTCCGCCCCGCCACGAAGCCATCCCGATGCGCAAAGAGATCGCCTTGCGCCAACAGGCCCGCCTCGGCGATCTCCGGCAGCGGGACGGCGGCACCGGCCGGCACCGGACGCCTGGCCGCGCTGTGCAGCGCCAGGCCCGCTCCGGCCAGAGCGGGCACCGCATAGGCGATCACCCGCCAGGCCACCACCGCCCCAAGCAGCCCGGCCTCGGGCTGGTCCGGCAACAGCGCCAAGAGCGCGATCTCGAAGGCGCCCAGTCCCGCCGGCGATCCCGAGACCAGCCCGGCCCCAAGCGCAAGCAGAAACGCCGGCAGAAACGCCGCAAGCGGCAGCTCACCCGGAACAAGCAGCCAAAGCGCCAGCCCCGCCGCCAGACAGTCGGCCGCCGCCAATGCCAGAAGCCGCCCGAGTGTGAAGAGGTTCGGCATCGCCGACCCGGCAAACGCCAGCCCCGCGCCAAGGCCGAGGACCGCCACGGCCAGCCCCCACGGCGCAAGCCCGGCAAGCGGCGCCCCGGGCACGACCCAGAACACCAGCGACGTCACGATCGCCCAGGCCACCAGGAACGATGCCGCGACCAGCACCGACAGCTGCGTTGCGGCCAGAAGTCCCAGCTCGGGCAGCATCCGCCAGCGCACCAGCGCGCCGCTGATCACGCCCAGCCCCACGGTCTGCCCGATGGCGATGGCCGCAAAGCCCGCGCGCCGGGCCCTTGCCGGGGCGATTGCGGTCCGCAGATGCCGGTGCCAGGCCTGATCGTAGCCCGCAACCGCCCGAAAGCTGAAACCCGTCGCCAGGCAGGCCAGGACCAGCGGCAGCGCCCCAAGTCCGGCCATGGCCACCACCACCCGGTCCGCGTCGACGGATTGCAGGCGTTGCGCCAGCAGGCCAAGGAACAGCACCCCGATCCCCCCGGTCAGCACAAGCCGCCGGTAAAGCCTGGGGCGCACTGCCCGCACCATGTCCTGTCGCCGCACCCGAAGCCTCCACCGCCCAGAGGCGGCAAGACTGCGTCCGCAGGACTGGCAATCCGGTTAACACATCAAATGCGCGCAAAGAAAAAGCGCGGCCCTGCCCGGGACCGCGCGACAGGTTCGATCACGCAGGCTGGTGGCTCAGATCTCGCTCATGAGCTGCGCCTTGGCGACTGTCAGCAGCTCGTTCATCTTCGCGCGGACCTCGTCGGCGCTGGCCTTGCCGGCAAGGTCGGCAACCACCTTGCGCACCACATCCTCGTGGCCCGCCTCCTCGAAATCGGCGCTCACCACTTCCAGCGCATAGTCCGCGGCGGCAGCGTCCGTCTTGCCCATCAGCCCCGCAGCCCAGAGGCCCAAAAGCTTGTTGCGCCGCGCCTCGGCCCGGAACTGCATCTCGCTGTCATGCGCGAACTTCGATTCGAAGGCGTTTTCGCGGTCGTCGAACGTGGTCATGGGCTCCCCCGACTTGTCTGGCGTTGCAGTCCATATGCCCATCCCGTCCGGTCCCTGCAAGCCCCCCTTTGCCCGCCGCGGGGCGGCTCGCGCCTTGCGGGTGCTGGCCCCTTCGACTATAGGCCAAGGAAGCTGGCTTGAAGGATTGCCCCTTCCGCCGACACCCCCGGAACGAGTGAACCATGGCACGGCGCAAAAAGGTCTACGAAGGCAAGGCCAAGATCCTGTATGAAGGCCCCGAGCCCGGCACGCTGGTCCAGTACTTCAAGGATGACAGCAGCCCGACCGTCGCCGCCCCCTCGACGCTGGAAGGCAAGGGCGTGCTGAACAACCGCCTGTCGGAATTCTTCATGGCCGGGTTGAACCAGATCGGGGTGCCGACGCATTTCATCCGCCGCCTGAACATGCGCGAACAGCTGGTCCGCATGGCCGAGATCATCCCGCTGGAAGTCGTGGTGCGCAACTTCTCCGCCGGGCCGATGGTCACCCGGCTTGGCATTCCCGAAGGCACGCAACTGCCCCGGCCCATCGTCGAATACTACTACAAGGACGACAAGCTGAACTCGCCTCTCGTCGCCGAGGAACACATCGTCGCCTTCGGCTGGGCCAACCAGCAGGATCTCGACGATGTCGTGGCACTGGCCTTGCGGGTGAACGACTTCCTGTCGGGCGTGATGATGGGCGTCGGCATCCGGCTGGCCGATTTCCGCATCGAGGTGGGCCGCATCTGGGAAGGCGACTTCATGCGCCTCATCGTCGCCGACGAGATCAGTCCCGACAGTTGCCGCCTCTGGGACATGCGCCTGCCCGAACGGCCCGACGGCTCGGTCCCCGATCCGCAGCCCCTGGCCGATGTCTATACCGAGCTGGCGCGGCGGCTTGGCGTCCTGCCCTCGAACGTCACCCATCAGATGAAGCCGACGCTGATCAACTGATCCTGCGCCAAAATTCTTCGCCGAAGAATTTTGGCGCGCCTTGCCCCCCGCCTGCCCCTTCGCTAATGACCGGGCAACCTGCAACCCTGAGGCCCGCGATGAAAGCCCGCGTCACTGTCATGCTGAAATCCGGTGTCCTTGATCCCCAGGGCGAAGCGGTGCGTCACGCGCTGGGGTCGCTCGGTTTTGTGGGTGTGACCGGCGTGCGGCAGGGCAAGGTGATCGAGCTTGACCTGGAAGAAACCGACGCGGCCCGCGCCGATGCGGCGGTCAAGGCCATGTGCGAAAAGCTTCTCGCCAACACCGTGATCGAAAGCTACCGGGTCGAGCTGCTGTGACACCCCCGGCGGGCGCGGCGACCGGAAGGCCTACCGCGCCGACGGCACCCGACAACTGACCCGCAGACCCCGGCCACCGGGCAACGCCTCGAAACGGCAGCTCGCACCGAACAGCCCTGCGATCTCGGCCACGATGGCCAGGCCCAGCCCGGAGCCGCCCGCATGCGGGGCCACCGCCGCAACGGCCATGCGCTGCGGCAGGGCGCCGGACTGCAGGGCCTCCAGCCGGTCCGGCGGCAGCCCCGGTCCGTTGTCCTCGACCTCCAGCAGCACGGCCGCATCGGTGCCGGCCGCAGGCCGCACCCGCACCGTCACCACGGCCCCGCGCCCGGCGTAGGCCAGCGCGTTGTCCAGCAGATTGCGCAGAAGTTCGGCCGCCAGAACCGGTTCGGCCCGGGCTTTGGCCCAGTCCTCGGCCAGCGCCTCGGCCCGCTCCGGCCCCTCATAGCCAAGGTCGATCCCCCGGGCATCGGCCTGCGCCAGGCATTCGGCCGCAAGATCGCGCGCCAGCGCCGCCAGGTCGACCGGCCCCAGCGCAAGCCCGGTTGCCGCCGCATCGACCCGCGCCAGCGCCAGAAGCTGCGCCAGCACCCGTTCCGCCCGGACCAGGGCCGCTTCGGCCTTGTCCAGCGCCGCCTCGCCCAGCGCCCGGTCATCCGCGCGCCGTGCCAGGGCCAACTGGGTGCGCAGGGTGGCAAGCGGGGTGCGCAACTGGTGGCTGGCATTCCCGGTGAAATGCCGCAGCGCCGCAACCGCATCCTCCAGCCGGCCCATGAAACTGTTGACCGCGCCGGCCAACGGCGCGGCCTCCAGCGGAACCGCCTCGCGGATCGGGCGCAGATCGTCCGGCGTCCGTTCCGCTATCGCCGCGCCCAGCCGGTCCAGCGGGCGAAAGGCCAGCGTCACCGCCAGCCAGACGATCGCGATGGTGCTCAGCATCAGCACCAGGATCCGCAGCGCCGACCGGATCAGGATCGTCCGCGCCAGTTCCGACCGCGCCAGCGTCGATTCCGCAACCGTCACCGTGAACGGCACCGACGTCGCCCCGGTCGAGAGCTCACGCCGCAAGGTGGCACTGCGGATCGGCACGGCACCGAACAGCCCGTCGGCAAAGCCGATCCCCTCCTCGCCCACGGCGACGCGGGCCAGCGCCGCATATCCAGTCAGGAACTGCCCCTCCGGCGCATCGACGCGGTAGAACACCTGGTCCTCCGCCGCCGAGGCCAGCATCTCCAGCGCCGCAAAGGGGATGTCCGCCTCAAGCCCGCCGCCTTCGTCCACCGTCACCCGTTCGGCAATCGCCAGGGCCGATCCCTCCAGCACGCGGTCCGACAAGCCTCGCGCAGTCGCCACCGCCTCGCGCCAGGTATCGACCAGCGCCAGCACGCCCAGCGCCGCGGTGGCAAGCGTCAGCCACAGGATCAGCCTGCGACGCAGGGAATAGCCCTTCACGGCACCTCCGGCGGCTTTTCCAGAAGGTAGCCCAGCCCCCGGACCGTGCGCAGCACCAGCCCGTAGGGCGCGATCCGCCGCCGCAACCGCGAGACATACTGCTCGATCGCATTGTCCGACAGAAGGTCATCCAGACTGGTCAGCGACTGCACGATCGCCTCTTTCGCCACCACCTTGCCCGCGCGCTGGAAGAACAGCTCCAGCAGCGCGCGTTCCCTGGGCGGCAGGTCCAGGACCACGCCCTCGGCCGCGAACTGCCGACTGGTCAGGTCCAGCTCCACCCCCCCCAGCCGCACGACCGAGGACCGCAGCCCCGCCTGCCGCCGCAGAAGCGAGCGCACCCGCGCCTCGAACTCGCGCACGTCGAAGGGTTTCGACAGATAGTCGTCCGCCCCGAGGTCCAGCCCCCGGACCCGCTCTTCCGGTGCCCCCCGCGCCGTCAGGATCATCACCGCGGGCGAAGGCGTGCGGCCGCGGATCCGGCGCAGAAGGCTCAGCCCGTCCAGCCCCGGCAGGTTCAGGTCCAGGATGACCAGCTCGAACTGCTCGGCCAGAAGCAGCGCCTCGGCCCCGAGGCCATCATGCACGCAATCGACCGCATGCCCCGACCCGGCCAGAAGCGCAGTCAGCGCCTCGGCCAGCGGCAGATCATCCTCGACCAGCAGCAGGCGCATGGGTTCCCCCCTGCCCCAGCCTAAAGCGTGATGCGAAAAAGTGGAATCCGGTTTTCCGCATCAATCACGCGACCACCAAGAAGCGAGATCGGGATGATGTTTCCATCAAACATCATCCCAGCCTAAAGCAGCTTTCCCGCCTGCGAAAGCGCCCCCGTCCTGCGCCCGGTTCCGCGCGGAACCTTCCCCGCGGGGAAGACTTGAGCGCGCGCGCCGTATCGGGCACGCTTTCGCCATGTGGCGCATGCTTCTTGTCCTGCTCGCCCTGCCCGCCTGGGCGGAGCCCACGCGCTTTGCCGCGCCGGGCAGCGAAGCGGCCGTCCTGACGATCTACTCCACCCTCGACATCCCGCTGGCCACTCCGCTGATCACCGCCTTCCAGTCCGGCTCCCCAACCACCACGGTCGTTTACGAGGAACTCCTCGCCGCCGAGATCGCCCAGAGGGTCATCGCGGAAACCGATGCCGGCCAGCCGACGGCCGACTTCGTCTTTTCCTCGGCCATGGACCTGCAGGTGAAACTGGCCAACGACGGTTACGCCCAGCCGGTCGAGGTTCCGCTGGCCCGCGACTGGCCTGACTGGGCGAACTGGCGCGACATGGCCTTTGCCCTGACCTACGAACCCGGCGTTCTCGTCTGGTACAAGCCGTCCTTCCCCGACGGCCCGCCGCAATCGCGGCTGCAGATGATCGACTGGCTGAAACGCCCCGAGGCGCAGGGCCGGATCGGCACCTACGATGTCAGCCGCTCGGCGGTCGGCTATCTCTATCTCGCGCGCGATGCCGAACATTTCGGCGACATCTGGTCCCTGGTGGCCGCGATGGGCCGGGCGGGCCTGCAGACCTTTTCGACCAGCAGCGAGATCATCGACCGCGTGGCCGATGGCCGCCTGGCGCTTGGCTACAACATCCTCGGCTCCTACGCCGACGCCCGCGCCCGCGCCAACCCCGACCTTGGCGTCGTTTTGCTGAAGGATTTCACCGTGGTCACCAGCCGCGTCGGTCTGGTCCCGCGCGCCGCCGCCCGGGCAGACCTGGGCAGCGCCTTCCTGGCGTTTCTCATGGGCCGCGACGGCCAGACCATCATGGCCGACCGCCTGCGCCTTGCCGCCGTGTCGCTTGAGGTGTCCGGCCAGAACACGGCCCGCGCGATGGAGGCGGCGCTTGGTGACCAGCTTCGCCCCGTCCCGGTCAGCCCCGGCCTGCTTGCCTATCTCGACCAGTCGAAACGCGCGCGCCTGCTGGCGCTCTGGCAAAAGGCCCTCTCCCGGTAGCACGGCCCGGCTGTCAGCTTCCTGACAGCTTTCTGTGCTGGACTTCCGCCATGGAACGGCACGAGGAGGTGCCGCCCGGTCAATCCGGCGTCACCAGACGCCATGGGAGGAAACAGAGATGAAACACGCCCTTCTCGGCGCGGCATTCGCCGTGGCCGCAGCAACCGCCAGCTTCGCCCAGGAATACACCATCATGGCCCCCGCAGCACCGGGCGGCGGCTGGGACTCGACGGCCCGGACCATTCAGGAAGTGATGGTCGCCGAAGGCATTGCGGGCAACGTCCAGGTCCAGAACGTCCCCGGCGCGGGCGGGACCGTGGGTCTGGCGCAATTCGTCGCGGGCGCGGCGGGCGACCCCAAGCAGCTGATCGTCGGCGGCTACGTCATGGTCGGCGCGATCCTGACCAATGGCTCGCCGGTCTCGCTGGCGGATGTGACCCCCATCGCCCGCCTGACCGGCGAGGCCGAGGCGATCGTCGTCCCTGCCGCCTCGGAAATCAAGACGATCCAGGAGCTTGTCGAGAAGATGAAAGCCGACCCTGGCTCCGTGTCCTGGGCAGGCGGCTCGGCGGGCGGTGTCGACCACATCACCGTCGGGCTTCTCGCCAAGGCGGCGGGCGTCGATCCGACCAAGATCAACTATGTCGCCTTCTCCGGCGGCGGCGAGGCGCTTGCCGCGCTTCTTGGCAACCAGGTGACAGCGGGCATCTCGGGCGTGGGCGAATTCCTGCCCCAGGTCGAGGCGGGAGCCCTGCGCATCCTCGCGGTGTCGACCGCCGAGAAATGGCCCGGCACCGACGCGCCGACGCTGATGGAATCGGGCTATGACGTGAACGTGCAGAACTGGCGGATGATCGCCGCAGCACCCGGGCTGACGGACGACCAGAAGGCCGCGGTCGCCGCCGACGTGGACAAGCTGGTGAACTCTGCCGGCTGGAAGACCGCGCTCGAGACCAAGGGCTGGGCCAACACCTATCTGGCCGGTGCCGATTTCGACGCGCAGCTGGCGAAAGAGATCGACGCGACGACCACGATCCTGAAGGACATCGGACTGGTCAAATGACCAGCGCGAACGGTCCCGGCCAGCCCGGAACCGGACGCCGCCCCGACGGGGCGGCGTTGACCATCGGGCTGGCGCTGATCGGCTTCGGCGCGCTGCTTGTCTGGGATGCCACGGGCATTCCGGACAAGGCAGGCTATGCCGGGGTCGGTCCGGCGGACGTGCCGAAACTCATCGGCGGCGGTCTGATCGTGCTGGGCCTTCTGACCGGGGTCGCCGGACGAAAGGCGGCCACGCACCGCGCTCCACCGCAACGGCTCGGTGCCGTCCTGTGGATCCTCGCCGGTCTGGCGCTGCAGATCCTGCTTTTGAAACCCGCGGGCTTTTCGGTGGCGTCGGGCCTGCTTTTCGCCTGCACGGCCGCCGGGTTCGGCCAGCGCCGATTGTACATCACAGTGCTGGTCGGCGTCCTGTTCGCGCTGGCGGTCTACGGGCTGTTCGACCTTGTCCTGAACCTCAACCTTCCCGCCGGCTGGCTGGAAACCACGATCTTCGGGGGCTGAGGCGATGGATACATTCGCATTCCTGGCGCAGGGCCTTGCCGTCGCCGTCGAGCCGATGAACCTCCTTTACGCGCTGATCGGCGTCACGCTCGGCACCGCCGTCGGGGTCCTGCCGGGGATCGGCCCGGCGCTGACCGTGGCGCTGCTGCTGCCGGTGACCAACGGTCTTGATCCGGCCGGATCGCTGATCATGTTCGCGGGCATCTACTATGGCGGCATGTATGGCGGATCGACCACCTCGATCCTCCTGAACACGCCGGGCGAAAGCGCCTCGATCATCACGGCGCTTGAGGGCAACCAGATGGCCCGGGCCGGGCGCGGCGGACCGGCGCTTGCCACGGCTGCCATCGGTTCCTTCGTCGCCGGGCTGATCGCGACGCTTGCGCTGGCCTTCCTTGCGCCCTGGGTGGTCAGGATCGCGCTGGTCTTCGGCCCGCGCGAATATTTCGCGCTGATGATCCTTGCCTTCGTCACCGTGTCCGCCGCCTTCGGCGACAGCGCGCTGCGCGGCCTCACCTCGCTGTTCATCGGCCTGGCGCTGGCCACCGTCGGCATCGACGGGCTGACCGGGCAGGCGCGGCTGTCCTTCGGCGTGCCGCAACTTCTTGACGGGATCGAAGTCACCACCCTTGCCGTCGCGATGTTCGCCCTGGGCGAGGCGCTGTTCGTCGCGGCGCAATGGCGCCCGGGCGAGGACGAGGTTCTGGCCGTCAAGGGCTCGGTCTGGATGTCCTCCCGGGACTGGGCGCGGTCCTGGAAACCCTGGCTGCGCGGCACCCTGATCGGCTTTCCGATCGGCGCCATGCCCGCCGGCGGGGCCGAAATCGGCACCTTCCTCAGCTATGCCACCGAAAAGCGGCTGGCCAAGAACCCCGAGGAGTTCGGCCACGGCGCCATCGAGGGCGTGGCCGGACCCGAGGCCGCGAACAACGCCAGCGCCGCCGGCACGCTGGTGCCGCTGCTCACGCTCGGGCTGCCGACCTCGGCCACGGCGGCCATCCTTCTGGCGGGGTTCCAGCAGTTCGGCCTGCAACCCGGACCGCTGCTCTTTGCCACCAATCCGCAGGTGGTCTGGGGCCTGATCGCCAGCCTCCTGATCGCCAATGCGATGCTTCTGGTGCTGAACCTGCCGCTGATCGGGCTCTGGGTGAAGCTCTTGGCGATCCCCCGGCCCTGGCTTTATTCCGGCATCCTGCTTTTCGCCACGCTGGGCACCATCGGGGTCAACCCGTCGCCGGTGGAACTGACGATGCTGATGGTCTTCGGCCTGCTTGGGTATCTGATGCGGGTGTTCCAGTATCCGATCGCTCCGGTTGTCGTCGGGCTGATCCTGGGCCCGATGGCCGAACAGCAGCTGCGCCGGGCCCTCGCCATCGCGCAGGGCGACTGGACGACCCTCGTCTCCACCCCCATCGCCGCCCTGCTCCTCGGCATTGCCGCCCTTGCGCTGATCGTGCCGATGCTGATGCGCCTGCGTGGGCGTGGCCAGGTCCTCGCCCAGATCGCGAGCGACGGCGACTGACCCGCAGGGTGGGCAAGACTGCCCACCCTGGATCGGGATGATGTTTGATGGAAACATCATCCCGATCTCGGTTCTTGGTGGTCGCGTGATTGACGCGGAAAACCGGAGTCCACTTTTCCTCATCACGCTAGCGGCGCGTCACCCGCAGCCAGATCCCGTCCTTCGCCCGCACCGTCAGATGCGCCACCGGCACCGGCACCCGCCCGGGCAAAGCCTCGAACCGGAACGCCAGCACCAGATGCGCCAGCAGAAGCGTGCCCTCCAGCATCGCAAACCCCGCCCCGGGACAGACCCTCGGCCCCCGCGAGAACGGCAGATAGCCGCCCTGCGGCACTTCCCCCGCCCAGCGGTCGGGATCAAAGTCATCCGGCCGGTCCCAGAGCCGCTCATGCCGGTGCAGATGCCAGGGGCTGATCACCACCTGCGCGCCGGGCTTGACCATCCGCCCCCGGAATTCCTCGGGCATCGTGGTCTCGCGCACCAGCATCGGGACCGGCGGGTACAGCCGCAGCGCCTCGCGGAACACGTCCCGGGTGAACCGCAACGACCCCACCACCCCGAACTCTGGCCGCAACCCCGCCGCTTCCGCCGCCACCCGTGCCTGAGCCTCGGGATGCGTCGCCAGAAGATACAGCGCCCAGGCCAAAGCCGAAGCACTCGTCTCATGCCCCGCCAGGAAGAAGATCGCCACCTGATCGACCATCTCCACCGTCGCGAACGGCACCCCCGTCACCGGGTCCGGCGTCGTCATGATCTTCGTCGCAAGGTCCGGTGGCGCGAGGCCTGCCGCGACCGCCGCAGCCCGCTCGGCCGTCAGCCCCTCGATCAGCCGCCGGATCGCCCTTGCCGACCGCAGGGCCGCGCGCCGGTGCAATCGCGGCACCCAAGCCGGCAGAGGCACGAACGCCCCCAGGTTCAGGATCGGCGCGCTGCGTTGATAGGCGCGGAACGCGTGGAACACCGCCTGCGCCACCCGATCCTCGATCGGAATCGAAAACAGCGTGCGGAAGATGACATCCGCGGCCGCATGGCTGGCGGCCAGTTCGACCTCCACTTCCCCCACTGCCATCCGCGCCACCGCCGCCTCACAGGCCGCCCAGATCGCCGGGAATGCCTCCTTCGCCCGCCCGCCCTCAAACGCCGGGTCGATGATCCGCCGCTGGCGCAGCCATTCCTCGCCATTGGTGACAAACACCGACCGGCCCAGAAGCGGCAAAAGCCCCTCGGTCACCCGTCTGGACTTCGGGAAATCCGCAGGCCTTTCGTCCAGCACACGGCGCACCAGGGCGGGATCGTTGCAGAGGTAGCTCTCGAAGAACGGCGTGCGGAACTCCGCCATCCAGGCCCGGTACAGCCGCGCCGGCTGCGCCGACAGGATGTCGCGCCGGAACGCCCGCAGGTGCCCCCAAAGCGAGACCTTGTCGGCCCTCGGTTCGGGTTTCGGCGGGGTCATGCCACGTCCTTGAACGGCGACAGCGGCGTCGCGATCAGGCTGCTGGACGCCTTCCGGCCCCGGAACCGTTCGGCCAGCGTCAAGGGCCCCGCCGTGATGCGGAAGTAATCGTAGTCCCCGGGCCGGTCGAAGGCGCAGAGATACTGGAAATGCAGGCGGAAATACCGCCGCCGCAACGCCGCCCACCGCTCCGGGCTCAAGGTCTGGGTAAAGGCCGCCGACAGGATCAGCGGCCAGCGCTGGCCCTCTGTCGCGACCCCGCTGACCGCCACCGGATCGCACAGCGCGAAGGAACAGCCGTCACCGGGAGCGGTCACATCGACCCAGGTCAGCTCGTCGCGTTGCGACAGAAAGGCCAGATCGCCCCGGAGCCGCGCCGCGCCCGGCAGGAACGACACCATCGGCACCGCCTGGCCCAGGGACAGGAACCCCAGCGCCGGAGTCCCCCGCACCCCCTCGCGGATCAGCTCCGCCAGCACCGACACCCCCAGATGCACGCCAGAGGAATGGCCCACGACCAGCACCTCGTCCACCCCGCTGCCAAGCGCCGCCCGCACCCTTGCGCCAAAGGCACGCAACCGTTCTTCCAGCACCGCCGGATACGCCCCCCCCTGCACCGTGGTGAAGGCATAGTCATGCATCAGGTAATAGACGAACAGCCGGTGATCCAGCCGCCGGAACCCCTCCAGCACTGCCCAAGCCCCGCCAGCGGCGAGCAACCAGCCCAGACCCCGGGGCAGGCCCCAGCCCAGCCACAGCACCAGTGCCGCCACCAAAAGCGCCAGAACGGCCTGCAGGACCAAAGCCACCACCGGATACAGCGCCGCAATCATCGGACCCTTGCGCAGCCGGATCAGCCGACGCAGCGCCCCCGACCCGATGTAAAGCCAGGCCGTCCGCAGCATCTGCCCGTAGGTTCCGATGATCCCGCGTCCCATCGAGCCCTTCACCAGGTCCGACCAGACCAGCACCTCGACCTCGGTCTCGACCGCCCGACCTTCGACCCTTGCGGCGACGGTCCAGCCATAGGTCGCGCCCTCCCGGGGCTTCAGCGCGATCGCATGGCCCGAAATCGCCGCCTGTGCCGCGCCTTCGGTCCGGTACAGCTCGCGATAGCGGCGCGGCGGGAACGGGTCATAGCCCGGGATATACAGGACATGCCGTCGGAAGACGCCTGCCCCGCCCGTGCTGTCGCCCGCTGTCGTCACGCCCATCCCGCCATTCTGCCGTCCCCACCTTAACCGCAGGCCGGGGCCAGGGGAACCGGGCGCAGACCGGTCAACCCGGCAAGGACAAGCCCAGGAATTGATAGGTCTCCAGCATCCAGAAGCTGAAATCGGTGAACGCCCCGGTCACCATCGCCAGCCCGACGACCACCAGAAGGCTGCCCATCAACCGCTCGATCAACTTCATGTGACGCTTGAGCCTTGCCATGAAAGTCATTGAGCGCTCGATGAAAACTGCCGCCAGAAAGAACGGCAGCCCCAGGCCCAGCGCATAGACCCCGAGCAGCAGAGTCCCGCGCTCCATGCTGCCTTCCTGTGCCGCAAGCGACAGGATCGCGCCCAGTTGCGGGCCGATGCAGGGCGTCCAGCCGAAGGCGAAGGCAAGACCCAGGAGATAGGCCCCGAAGGCCGACCCGCCCCGATCCCCCGCATTCAGCCGCAGGTCGCGGTCCAGGATCGGGATGCGGAACAGCCCCAGGAAATGCAGCCCGAAGACGATGATCACTCCGCCTGAAATCCGCGACAGAAGCACCTGATTCTGCAGCACGAAACTGCCAAGGGCCGAAGCGGCGAAGCCGAGGAGCAGGAAGATCGTCGACAGGCCCATCACGAAAAACAGCGCGGGCAGAATGACCCGGTGCCGGTCCACGCCGTCCTTCATCTCGCCGACCGAGATCCCGCCCATGTAGGCAAGATAGGGCGGCACGATCGGCAGCACGCAAGGGCTCAGGAACGACAGCACGCCCGCCAGCAACGCCACCAGCATCGCAGGCACCAGGGCAGCGTCGATGATCTCGATTCCGAACATGTCCCGTTCCAGATAGCCGCTTTCGCCGGATGCGTCACCGGGGCGTCGTGTCACATCAGCGTGGCGGGCCTGCAACCTTGCCGCCGCATGCGGCCCCGGCTACACCCCGGCCATGGCCGATTGGGACGAGATCATCGACTGCGAGGGCCTCCTCTGCCCGCTCCCCGTGCTCCGCGCGCGCAAGCGACTGTTGTCCCTGTCCCCGGGCACGGTGCTTTGCGTCCGCGCCACCGACGCGATGGCCGGGATCGACCTGCCGCATTTCTGCACCGAGGCGGGCCATGCCTACCTTGGCACGCAGACCGACGGCCCGGTCACCCTCCATCTGATCCGCCGGCGCTGAACGCGACCGGGCGGCAGGTTGCCCCGCCGCCCGCCGCTGTTTTCCCGACCGCGAGGCCTAGCGCCCCAGCGACCACCAGCCCTTGCGCTTGGGCTTGGCCGGGTCGTCGGCAACCGCCTCCGTCTCGGCCGGATCAGCCACCACGACCTCGGCCACCGGCATCATCCCGGGGTCCGGCACCAGCGGCAGAGCTTCCGCCACCGGCTCGGCCGCCGCCTTCGACCGCGAACCCCGGCCCTTCGCCGGTTTCGCCGCAACCGCCACCACGACCTCCGCCACCGGCGCTTCCGCCTTGGCCCGGCTCGCCCGCTTCTTCGGCGCCGGCTTTTCTTCCGCCACCGGCTCGGGCACGGTCTCGGGGGCCGGAGCGACCTCTGCCGTTACCTCAGCCGCCTCAGCCTTGGCCCCACGCGGCTTGCGGGTCCGCTTGGGCTTTGAAACGGGAGCGTCCTCGACCACGACCGCCTCGGCGACCACGGCCTCGCCGCCGTCCTCGTCGCCGTCCTCGCCGTCGTCATCCCCATCATCGTCAGCCCCGGCCTCGCCGCCCTCGGCCGCCGCACCCGCGCCATCGCGCTGACCACCGCGCCGCCGACGCCGACGCCGCCGCTTCTTGCGACCGGGCTGCCCGTCGCCGTCGCCCGTAGCCGGAGCAACCGCCGCAACGTCCGCGACCTCCTCCGCCTCTTCGACCTCGTCCTCGACCAGATCGTCGATGAGATCCTCGTCTTCCTCTTCCGCGACCGGCGCGCCCATCAGCCCCGCATGGCCCGAGACCACCGGCGTGTCCGGCACCGCCCGAAGCGCGGTCTTGAACTTCTCGATGGAGTAATCGGGTGACACCATCATCGGGTCCGCCTCGATCCGGACCGCCATGCCATAGCGCGCCTCGATCAGCGCGACATGCTCGCGCTTCTGGTTGAAAAGGTAGTTCACGATCCCGACCGGCGCCTTCAGCAGCACCTCCTTCGACCGCTTCCGCGTCCCCTCTTCCTCCAGCGCGCGCAAGACCGTCAGCGCCATCGAGTCATCCGACCGGATCAACCCCGTGCCATGGCAATGCGGGCAGGGCTGCGTCGTCGATTCCAGCATCCCCGGCCGCAACCGCTGCCGGCTCATCTCCAGAAGGCCGAACCCCGAGATGCGCCCCACCTGAATCCGCGCCCGGTCGGTCTTCAGCTTGTCCTTCAGCCGCTTCTCGACCGTGGCGTTGTTGCGCCGCTCCTCCATGTCGATGAAGTCGATGACGATCAGGCCCGCAAGGTCGCGCAGGCGAAGCTGCCGGGCAATTTCCTCGGCCGCCTCGACGTTGGTCTTCAGCGCGGTTTCCTCGATCGATCCCTCCTTGGTCGCCCGACCGGAGTTCACGTCGATCGCCACCAGGGCCTCGGTCACGCCGATCACGATGTAGCCGCCGGATTTCAGCTGCACCACCGGGTTGAACATGCCGCCGAGATAGCCCTCGACCTGATACTTGGCGAACAGAGGCGTCGAGTCCTGATACCGCACCACCTGGCGGGCGTGGCTCGGCATGATCATCCGCATGAAGTCCTTCGCGGTGCGATAGCCGCCCTCGCCCTCGACCAGCACCTCGTCGATCTCGCGGCTGTACAGATCGCGGATCGAGCGTTTGATCAGGTCGCCTTCCTCGTAGATCTTGGCGGGGGCGATCGACTTCAGCGTCAGCTCGCGGATCTGCTCCCAGAGCCGCATCAGATATTCGTAGTCGCGCTTGATCTCGGGCTTGGTGCGCTTGGCCCCCGCCGTGCGCACGATCAGCCCGGCACCTTCCGGCACTTCAAGCTCGCCCGCGATCTCCTTCAGCTTCTTGCGATCCACCGCATTGGTGATCTTGCGGGAAATCCCGCCGCCGCGCGCGGTGTTCGGCATCAGGACGCAATAGCGGCCCGCCAGCGACAGATAGGTGGTCAGCGCGGCCCCCTTGTTGCCGCGTTCTTCCTTGACGACCTGGACCAGCATGATCTGCCGGACCTTGACCACTTCCTGGATCTTGTAGCGCCGGGCGCGCGACACGCGCCGCGGGGCGCTGATTTCCTCGGAGACATCCTCTTCGGCGATCGATTCGATCTCGTCGTCGGTGTCGCTGGCGTGGTCCACCGCGCGATAGAGACCGGCACCGTCGCCGGTCTCGACCGCTTCGTTGTGATGGTCGTGATCGTGGTCATTCGACCCGTGTCCCGCAGCGGCGGCGACTTCGACCAGCGCGCCCTCGGCCCCGTCATCCTCGCCGAGATCGACGACATCCATGCCCGACGGCCCTTCGGCCACCGCATCGTCCGACTTCACCTGCTCGGCCTTTGCCGAAGGCCGGGGCGGACGCCGTCGCGAGCGGCGGTTGTCCTCCTCCTCCTCGGCGCGGGCCATCGCCCGCTCCTCCTCGATCAGCGCTTTGCGGTCGGCGACCGGGATCTGGTAATAGTCGGGGTGAATCTCGGCGAAGGCGAGGAAGCCGTGCCGGTTCCCGCCGTATTCCACAAAGGCCGCCTGCAGCGAGGGTTCAACCCGCGTTACCTTGGCCAGGTAGATGTTTCCGGCAAGCTGGCGTTTGTTTACGGTCTCGAAATCGAATTCTTCGACCTTGGTTCCGTCGACCACGACCACCCGGGTTTCCTCGGTGTGGGTGGCATCGATAAGCATTTTCTTTGACATGTTGTTCCACTGCGCCCCATGCGCACGCTGCCTCCTGGCGGACCAGAGGGCGGATCGTGACGAACGGGGCGGCTTGTCTGGGCGCGGGCGGCGGGCGCAAGCACGGCTGTCCGGCCCAGTGGGCAGACCTTTTCCGTGCGGGATGTGCTCGCGTGCCTCATCGCGGTTACGTCTGAAGGGCCGATCGGCCCCTCACCTCTGAAAGCCAGCAAACCCAAGGACTTGCGGGCAATATGCACGGCCTTGCGACCGATCCGCCTCCCCGAACGGGACGCAAATCACTGCATCCGGACATGAGGGGAGAGAATTCTTCGGGCAGTGAAACCGCCTGCCCGCAACCCTAACGGCAAAGGACAACCAAGGGCAATGGCCTATTTCGCAAGGCAGCTACCGGAAGGTCGCGCAAGCCGCCAGAGGCGCGGCCGGACGCCCCGAACCGGACGGCCCGCCAGGCCGCCGACGGATCTGCAACCCGCAGAAACAACCCGCAAATTTCATTGCGCCGTCAGGTCTGTCCCGCGCGGACAGGGCCGGCCTCAGACATATTCCCCCCGGCTCAGCCCATACTTGGCCATCTTCTCGTTCAGCGTCCGGCGCGGCAGGCAAAGTTCCTCCATCACCGCCACGATGGACCCCTTGTGCCGCCGCATCGTGTTGTCGATCAGCATCCGCTCGAAGGCTTCCACATAGTCCTTCAGGGGCTTGCCCTCGGTGGTCAGCGCCGGCCCCGAAGCCTCGTTCTCCGCCATCAGCAGCGAGGCGATCGACCCCGACCCCCGCCGGTTCTGCAACACCGCCCGCTCGGCGATGTTGACCAGTTGCCGCACGTTCCCCGGCCAGGGTGCCTGCAACAGCTGCGCCGCCTCCTGCGCCGTGACCTGTGGCGCGTCGCAGCCGTATTCCTCGGCGAACTGCTCGCCAAGGCGGGTGAAAAGCTGCAGGATATCCTCGCCCCGGGTTCGCAACGGAGGCAGCACGATGGTCATCGCCCCGAGGCGATAGAAGAGGTCCGGCCGCAGCGCCTGTTCCAGCGTCGTGTCCGGCGCGTGGCTGTTGCAGATCGCGATGATCCGGGTTTCCGGCGGCAGGCCCTGATCGTTGATGAAGGTCAGAAGCCGCGCCTGCAGGGCCCCCGGCATCGCCTCGACGTCCTCCAGGCACAGCGTTCCGCCCCGTGCCTCCTCGACCAGCGGCATCGCCCCGTCCTCGCCCGGCCCGAAAAGCCGCGCCGCCAGCTTGTCCTCGGACCAGGCCGCGCAGGAGATCGCCACGAACTTCTTCGACGCCCGCGGTCCCACCGCATGCAGCGCATGGGCCACCAGCGTCTTGCCCGTGCCGGTTTCGCCGTCGATCAGGACGTGGCTGTCCGCCTGCCCGAGGTCCAGAATATCCTCGCGCAGCCGGTCCATCGCGGGGGAGGATCCGATCAGCTTCTTCATGATGGTCGATCCGTCCGACAGTTCCTTGCGCAGCGCCCGGTTGTCCAGCGTCATCCGCCGCGCCTGCGTCGCCTTCTTCGCAAGTTCGGTCATCCGGTCCGGGTTGAACGGCTTTTCGAGGAAATCGAAGGCCCCGACCCGCATCGCCTCGACCGCCATCGGCACATCGCCATGGCCGGTGATCATGATCACCGGCAGCCCCGAATCCTGCCCCATCAACCGTTTCAGGAACGCCATCCCGTCCATCCCCGGCATCTTGATGTCGCTGACCACGACGCCCTGGAAATCCGGCCCGATAACCTTCAGCGCCTCCTCGGCGGAGGCATAGGTTTCCGTGTCGAACCCCGACAGGGCCAGCCACTGGCTGATCGACTGCCGCATGTCGGCCTCGTCATCGACGATCGCCACCTTCATTGCGCGGGCCATTCCCACCTCATCATTCTGCTGCTTCCTGTTTGTTGCCAAGGCCCGGATCGAGAATCGGCAACTGCATCTCGAACACCGCCCCGCCGCCGTCGCCATTGCGCGCGGTCAGCCTTCCGCCAAGGTCGGTCACGATCCCGGAGGAGATCGCAAGGCCCAGACCCACGCCCTCGCCCGGTTGCTTCGTCGTGTAGAACGGCTCGAACAGGTTCTCGAGATCGCTGATCCCGTGCCCGTTGTCGCGCACCGTCAGCGTCGCGGTTTCGCCGGCCGACAGCAGAATGTCGATCTGCGGGTCCCTGGTGTCCTTGGTGGCGTCCAAGGCGTTGCGCAGCAGGTTGATGATCACCTGTTCCAGCCGCAGCCGGTCTGCCATCACCATCACCGCCTGCCGCGGCATCCCCCGGCTGATCTTCACCACGCGGGCCTTCAACTGCGGCTCCATCATCGCCAACGCGGAAGACACACAAACCCGAAGATCAACCTCTTCAAAGGCTTCTCCGCCTTTCCTTGCGTAAGACTTCAACTGGCGCGTGATCGCGCCCATGCGTTCGATCAGGTCGTCGACCCGCTGGAAGGACGACAGCGCCTCGTCCAGACGCTTCCTTTGCAGCAAAAGCCGCGCGCCTGCGAGATAGGTCTTCATCGCCGCAAGCGGCTGGTTCAGCTCATGGCTCACCGCCGCCGACATCTCGCCCAGCGCGGCCAGCTTCGACGACTGTGCCAGCGTCAGTTCGGCGACCTCCAGGTCCTTCTTCACCTTCTCGCGTTCGGCGATCGCCCGCTGCAACCGCGCGTTCAACAGCCGCAGTTCCGCCGATTCCCGCTGGAACGACACCGACCGCGACCAGGCCCGGCGCGACAGAAGATAGAAGGTGAAGGCCATCAGGATGGCGAAGCCCATGATTTCCAGCGCGAGGATGCCGTTCACCTGCTCGCGCACCGACCCGAAGGCGGTGAACGTCGCGATCTTCCAGCCGCGGAACGGCACCCGCGCCTCGGTCCGCATCACCGCTTCGCCCCGCACATAGGCGTCTGGCGGCTCTTGCGCCCATTCCGCAGTTGCCCGCAGCGCCAGCGCGATCGCCGAGGGCGCATCGCGCAAGGCAAGCGCCTCGGCGGACGGCAGACCCCGCCAGCGCGGCTCGGTCGCCAGCATCACCGTGCCCTCGCTGTCGGTCACCATGATCGCGTCCTGCAGGCCCGCCCATGCCCGTTCGTATTTCATCAGGTCGACCGAAACGACGATGACGCCAAGCGGTTTGGCATCGGACAGCACCGCGCGCGAATAGAGGAAATCGAAACCGCCGGCGTCGCGCTTGACCGCCGAGAAGACCGTGTCCTTGGTCCGCTGGGCCGCGACAAAGGAAGGATCGTTGCGCAGGCTCGTGCCAAGGACATTGCGGTTCGTCGCACCGACCACGCGCCCATCGGCACCGACCAGCCGGATCGAGGCCACGCCAAGCTGGCTCTGCAGCGCGATCAGCTTGGCCGACGTGCCGGAGAAGTTCCCCGCCTTCAGTGCCGTCACCAGATCGGGATCCTCGGCCAGCAAAAGCGGCACGACCGACGTCCGCTGCAGTTCGGCCATCAGGTTGCCGGTGTAAAGCGCCAGCCGCACTTCGGCCCGGCTGCGGGTGTCCGCGGTATAGCGGTCCGTCAGCAGCCGGTTCGACACCAGAACGACCACGACCGCCAGGATGACCAGCAGGACCGCCGCCAGCTTGGCGCGCCAGGGCAGGCCCGGCGCGGCGGCAGAGATCGTGCTGTGATCGGCGGATGTCATGCGGTCAGACTAGGCCCCGCCCGGTGACGCCTCAAGCCGACGGGGCTCAGGCCAGCGCCATCCCGCGCATCAGCGACACAAAGAGTCCCCGCCCGTCCGCGCTGCCCAGCGCGGCCTCGGTCGCGCGTTCGGGATGCGGCATCATCCCCAGCACGCGGCGGTTTTCCGACAGCACGCCGGCGATGTCGGCCATGCTGCCGTTGGGGTTCTGCGCATAGGTGAAGGCGATGCGATCCTCGGCCTTCAGCCGCGACAGGCCCTCGGCGTCGATGGTGTAGTTGCCATCGTGATGCGCGATCGGAATGCGGATGTCTTGCTGCGGCCGGTAGGCAGCGGTAAAGGCGGACTGCGTCGTCGCAACGCTCAGCGTCACCGTCCGGCAGACGAATTTCAGCCCCGCATTGCGCATCAGCGCGCCCGGCAGCAGCCCCATCTCGGTGATCACCTGAAACCCGTTGCAGATGCCCAGCACGAAGCCGCCCCTGTCGGCATGGGCCCGGATCGCGCCCGAGACCGGCGATCGCGCCGCGATCGCCCCGCAGCGCAGGTAATCGCCAAAACTGAAGCCGCCCGGAATGCCCACGACATCCACGCCCGCGGGCAGAGCCGTGTCCTTGTGCCAGACCCGCGCAACCTCGAACCCCGCGGCCTGGAAGGCAACTGCCAGATCACGGTCGCAGTTCGAGCCCGGGAAGGTGACGACGGCGGCTTTCATCATGGGTTCCCCTTGGTCGGCTGCCGGCCTGATAGCCGAAAGCGCACCGAAGGGCCAGAGCCTGCACCGCGTCGTGCGGGCGGCTCCGGCCGGACGACAGGCGATCGCGCGCTGTCCGCTCTGCGCGCGATCCCAAGCGGTCTTGGACGGAGACCCGGGGCGGTCCCGCCACGTCTTCAGGGTTGATCAGAGATCAAAGCTCGACCGGCGGAACAGGCCGCCATCGACCTCGCGCTGGCGGCGTTCCAGGTCAATGCGTGAGACCGAGGCCTCCAGATAGGCGCGCTCAAGCTCGGCGATCCGGGGGAAGGCCTTGCCAGAAATCAGCGATTTGAACAGGTTGAACATGATGATGTCCTTTCTTCTCGGGTTGAAGATAGGACGCCGCAGCGCAGCATTCCAGCGCCGGGCCGGAAGGGCAGCCATGCAGCAAGCGCATGGCTTGTTCAGATTTCGCCGCAGCACTGTGCAGGACCGCCTAACCTTGCAGCAAGGCCCGCGCCGCCGCCCTTGCGGCTTCGGTCACCGTGTCCCCGGCCAGCATCCGGGCGATTTCTTCCACCCGGTCCGCCGGATCAAGTCCGGTGACCGTGGACAGCGTCTGCCCTGCCGCCACGCGCTTTTCCACCCGCCAGTGCCGCGCGCCGAAGGCGGCCACCTGCGGCGAGTGCGTCACCACCAGCACCTGCGCGCCAGTGGCGAGGGCCTTCAGCCGACGCCCCACCGCATCCGCCGTCGCCCCGCCGACACCCCGGTCGATCTCGTCGAAGATCAGTGTCAGTCCGGGGCTGTCCCCGGTGAGGCAGACCTTCAGCGCCAGAAGGAACCGGCTCAGCTCCCCGCCCGAGGCGATGCGGTTCAGCGGCCCTGCCGGAGCGCCCGGATTGGTCGCGACGGTGAAGGTCACGGCATCCATACCCTCCGGCCCCGGCTCGCCGCCCGTCACTTCGGTCGCAAAGACCGCACGTTCCATCTTCAGCGGCGCGAGTTCCGCCGCCATTGCCGCATCCAGCCGCCCGGCGGCCTGCCGACGCGCAAGGGTCACCCGCGCCGCCTCGGCACCATAGGCCGCCTCGGCCGCGACCGCCGCCTGCCGCAACCGGGCAATCCCCGCGGCCCCCCCGTCGATCGCCGCCAGCCGGGCGCGCAGCCCCCGGGCAAAGTCGCCCAGATCGTCGGCCAGCACCCCGTGTTTGCGCGCCAGCGCCCGGATCGCGAACAGCCGCTCTTCCACCCGCTCCAGCTCTGCCGGCTCGACGTCCAGCGCCTCCAGGGCGCGCTCGACGCCGCCCTGCGCCTCGCCCAGCTCGATCAGAGCGCGATTCAGCGCGTCCAGCGCCCCGTCGAGCCGACCCTCGGCCTTGCCCGCCGCTCCGTCCAGCCAGCGCAGGGCATCGCGCATCCGGCCCTCGGCGCCTTCCTCGGACAGCGCCTGGAGGGCTTTCGCCACATCGTCACGGATCCGTCCCGCGCCCTGCATCAGCCGACGCCGCGCATCCAGGCTCGCATCTTCGCCCGGCTCGGGGTTCAGCTTGTCCAGCTCTGCCACGGCATGGCGCAGGAACTCTTCCTCGGCCGCCGCTCGGGCCAGGGCACCCTCGGCTTCGGCCAGGGCCGCTCGCGCCTCGCGCTGCGCCGCCCAGGCCGCACGCAAGGCCGAAAGGTCCAGTCCGGCAAAGGCATCCAGCAGCGCCCGGTGCCCGCGAGGGTTCAACAGACCCCGGTCGTCGTGCTGGCCGTGCAGTTCCACCAGACTGTCCGAAAGATCGCGCAACACCTCGCCCGAGACCCGCCGGTCGTTCACGAAGGCGGTCTTGCGCCCGTCGGCGGCATTGACCCGGCGCAGGATCAGCTCGTCCTCCGCCGCGATCCCGGCCTCCTGCAGCACCGTCCGCGCGGCATGGCCCGCAGGCAGATCGAAGACTGCGGTCACCTCACCCTGCGCCGCGCCCTGCCGGACAAGCTCCGCCCGGCCCCGCCAGCCCAGCACGAAGCCCAGCGCGTCCAGCAGGATCGACTTCCCCGCCCCGGTCTCGCCGGTCAGCACATTCAGGCCCGGACCGATGTCAAGGCTCAGCCGGTCGATGATCAGCACATCGCGGATGTCGAGGCTGCGCAGCATGGTCAGCCGCAGGGTGCGCTACTGCGCACCATCCTCAAAGCCACTGGCCCCGCACCATCTGGCGGTAGATCGTGCGCAACCAGCCTTCGCCCTTGGCTTCCGGTGCCAGACCCTTGCCTTTCAGCAAGCGGAAGGCGTCGTCATAGAACGGCGAGGCCTGGTAATTGTAGCCCAGAATCGCCGCCGCGGTCTGCGCCTCGTCGGTCAGGCCCAGCGCAAGATAGCTTTCCACCAGCCGAAGCAGCGCCTCCGCCGTCTGGGTCGTGGTCTGGTAGTCCGCCACCACCACCCGGAACCGGTTGATCGCCGCCGCATAATTCTTGCGCTTCAGATAATAGCGCCCGACTTCCATTTCCTTCGCGGCAAGCTGGTCGAAAGCGAGCTCGAACTTCAGGATCGCGGACCGTGCATATTCGCTGTCGGGATAGGTCTCGATCACATCGCGCATGCCTTTCAGGGCCTGGAAGGTGATCCCCTGGTCGCGGCCGACGTCATCGATCTGGTCGTAATAGGACAGCGCCATCAGATACAGCGCATAAGGCGCATCCTCGTCGCCCGGATAGAAATCCAGGAACCGCTGCGCGGCATCACGCGCCTCGGGATACTGCTTCGCCTTCTGATTGACGAAGGCCTGCATGATCAGGGCACGCTTGGCGTATTCGGTGTAGGGATATAGCCGCTCGACTTCCTGGAAATAGATCAGAGCATCCTTCGGGCGCTTGCCGGTGGCCAGTTCAAGCTCGCCCTTCTTGAAAATCTCTTCCGCCGTGTACGAATCCAGCGCGCGATCCTTCGGAGCGCCCGCACAGCCGGACAGCACTGCCACCAGAAGCGCCGCCTTAAGAAACCCCGCGCCGGGCCTTCTGCCTGACATTCTTCGCCTACCCAACCTGCAGCCCGGGCGGTTTGCCCTGGTCTTGGCCCGACTTTGCGGCCCAACACTTTGGCCCCTCCTAGCACAGAAAAATCCGGGGCGCAAAACGCCTTTCATGACTTTGCGAAGGATCAGTGCGACCCGTTGCGCAGGGGCAAATCTTCCGCATGCACACCGACACCCGGCAATTTGCCCAGCGTGCGCGGCCCGCAGTCGACGACCTCATAGGCCTCGGGGTCGGCAAAAAGCGTCCGCAACAGCCGGTTCGTCAGCGCATGACCGGCGCGCACCGCGACATAGCGACCAAGGATCGGCCCGCCCGCCAGCGCCAGATCACCCACCGCATCCAGCATCTTGTGCCGCACCGGTTCGTCGGCATGGCGCAGGCCACCCGGCGACAGCACCTGATCTCCGTCGAAGACCACCGCGTTTTCCAGCGTGCCACCCAGGGCAAGGCCTTTCGCGCGCATCGCATCGACATCCGCCTGGCGACAGAAGGTGCGGCTGTCCGAAAGCTCGCGGACAAAGGCACCGTTGGCCATGTTGAGGCGGCGTTCCTGAACCCCGATCGCCGCATCCGCGAAATCGATGCGGAAGTCGATCTCCAGCATCTCCGCCGGTTCCAGGCGCGCCATGGCCGCGCCGTCGCGCACCTCGACCGACCGCAGCACGCGGACCGCGCGCACCGGCAGGGCCTGCTCTTCCAGTCCCGCGGCCATGAACCCCGCGATGAACGGGACCGCCGACCCGTCAAGGATCGGAACTTCCGGCCCGTCGATCTCGATCAGCGCATTGTGGACGGCAAAGCCCGCCAGCGCCGCCATGATGTGTTCGATCGTGGACACCGAGACGCCATCGCCGTTCTCGATTGCGGTGCACAGCCGGGACTGCGTCACCACATCCCAGCGCGCCGGGACGAACGGATCGAGGTCGGCGATGTCGGTGCGACGGAAGCGGATCCCGTGGTCGGCGCGCGCGGGCCGCACGACCATGCGCACCGGCTTGCCGCCATGCAGGCCCGACCCGGTGAAGGTCGCAGGGGATTTCAGGGTGTTCTGCACGTCTCGCTCAACCTCGTGGCCGGGCAGGCTTCACGCCCGTTTGCGCAGCCCGCCGCCCGGTATCCGTTAGCTATTCGTTAAGCCAGGCGTTCTCAACTCACTCTTTGTGACGGTATATGACAGGCAGGACGCACCTGGCAAGTGCTTGCCGCCAAAAGAAAAAAGGCCCGGTTTCCCGGGCCTTTTGGAAAGGTTGGCACCGCGTTTTTTCAGTTTGCCTGGCGGCGCAGGAAGGCCGGAATCTCGATCCGGTCCTGATCAGAGCCAAGCTCATGATCGTCGTCATAGGATGTCACCGGCGGCTGGGTCCGGCCTGCGGGGGCGGTCGGGGCACCGGCCTCCAGATGGCCCGCCATCCGGTTGATCAGCGATCCGATGCCAAAGCGCGGCTTGGGCGCAGCGGCGGCGGCGGCAGGCATCGGGGCAGCAAGCGGTGCCGGACGGTTGGCCTTGGACGCGGCACTGCTGCCCGGACGGCTGACCGCCGCCTGCAGCCGCGCCAGCGCCTCGGGCGAGGGCTGACCCGCAACCCGCGGACGCGGAGCGACGAATTCCGTCGGGTCCGCCTCGATCGCCGCCGGGGTCGAGCGCACCAGCGCCGGCTGCGCCGGGGCCTGCGGCCGATAGGCCGGGGGCGGCAGGTCATCCGCAAGGCTCAGGTCTGCACTGTCCAAGTCGGCCCTTGAAGCCGCTGCGTCAAAGGCGGCGTCCGCGACGGTCTCCACTTCGTCCCGAAACGCCATCCGCCCTTCCATCACCGGCGCCGGAGCAGGGGCTGGAACATGGACCGCGGCCGCCGCGCGCGGCGCTTCGGGCTGATGCGTCGGGAACGGGGCCGCGGACGCGCCCATCGCCCGCCGTGCGACCGGCGGCTCCGCCTTGTTCGCCGCCGAGGCGTCGATCCCCGTTGCCACCACCGACACGCGGATCCGGCCCTCCATCTCCGTGTCCAGCGTGGAACCCACGATGATGTTGGCCTCGGGGTCCACCTTCTCGCGGATGATGTTCGCGGCTTCGTCCAGCTCGAACAGTGTCAGGTCATGCCCGCCGGTGATGTTGATCAGCACACCCTTGGCACCGTTCAGGCTGATCTCGTCCAGAAGCGGGTTTGCAATCGCCTTCTCGGCCGCCTGCACCGCGCGATCCTCGCCCGAGGCCTCGCCGGTGCCCATCATCGCCTTGCCCATCTCGTCCATCACCGCGCGGACATCGGCGAAGTCGAGGTTGATCAGGCCGGGACGCACCATCAGGTCGGTCACACCCTTGACGCCCTGATAGAGCACATCGTCGGCCATCGCGAAGGCCTCGGTGAAGGTCGTGCGCTCGTTGGCCAGCCGGAACAGATTCTGGTTCGGGATGATGATGAGGGTGTCGACGACCTTCTGCAGGGCCTCGATGCCCTCCTCCGCCTGCCGCATGCGCTTGCCGCCCTCGAACTGGAAGGGCTTTGTCACCACGCCCACGGTCAGCACGCCCAGTTCCCGCGCGGCCTGCGCGATGATCGGGGCCGCGCCCGTACCAGTGCCGCCGCCCATGCCGGCGGTGATGAAACACATATGCGCCCCGGCCAGGTGGTCGACGATTTCTTCGATCGTCTCTTCCGCCGCAGCGGCCCCCACCGTCGGCCTGGCGCCCGCCCCAAGACCTTCCGTCGCCTTAACACCCATCTGGATGCGCGACCCCGCCCGGCTTTGCTGCAGGGCCTGCGCGTCGGTGTTCGCCACGACGAACTCGACGCCTTCCAGCATCTTGTCGATCATGTTGTTCACCGCGTTGCCGCCCGCGCCGCCGACACCGAACACGGTGATGCGCGGCTTCAGCTCTTCACGCTCCGAAGTCATCGTCAGATTGAGTGCCATTGTTTGCCTGTCCGTTGTCCGCCGCCTGTTTACCGGGCCTTTCTCGCGCGATTTCCCCTGCGGAAGGCCGACTTGCTGCTGAGTCTACCCACAACGGTTGCAAAGGTCACGAGAAAACTCGCGGCAAACCACGAAATCTAGGGGTCAACGCCCCGAATTCAGCGGCATTTCGCCCCTTTGCATGGATATTGTGGTCACCAGTTGTCCCTGAACCATTTGACCGCTCGCCGCAAGGATCGCGCCGGATAGCGTTCCGCGGGAATCTCGAAATCCCACCATTCGTCCTGCGGATGCGCCGCGAACAGGCACAGCCCCACGGCCGAGGCAAAGGCCGCCCCCGTCGCCGCCTGCGGCAGCCCCTGCACGCGCAGCGGCCGCCCCAGCCGCACCCGCTGGCCCAGGACCCGCGTTGCGATGCCATCAAGGCCCGGGATCTGGCTCGCCCCCCCGGTCAGCACGATCTGCTGGCTGGGCAGCGTGTCGAACCCCGCCGCGTCCAGCGTGGCGCGCACTTCCTCCAGGATCTCCTCGACGCGCGGCCGCATGATGCCGATCAGTTCGGTCCGGCTGATCTGCCGCCGGTCCTTGTCCCAGTCGCCGCTGTCGCCGCCACCGATGTCGATCATCTCGCGGTCATCCATGCCGGTGGCATAAAGCCCGCCGTGCCGGGTCTTGATCTTCTCGGCCACCGACATCGGGATCTGCAACCCCTTCGAGATGTCCGACGTCACATGGTCCCCGCCCATCCGCACCGAATCGGCATAGATCATGTGCTTCTTCATGAAGATCGAGATGCCGGTCGCCCCGCCGCCCATGTCGATGCAGGCGGCACCCAGTTCCTGCTCGTCTTCCACCAGGCTGGAAATCGCGCTGACATAGGCCGAGGAGGCAATTCCCGCCAGCTCGAGATCGCAGCGCTTGATGCAGTAAAGCAGGTTCTGCACCACATCGCCTTCGACCGACAGAAGGTGCATGTCCACCGCCAGCCGGTGCCCGATCTGCCCGCGCGGATCGCCAAGACCGCTGCGATGGTCCAGCGCAAAGTTCACCGGCTGGGCGTGCAGCACCTCGCGCCCGTGGCCGAGGTCCGGCACATCGCAGGACGCCAGCACCCGGCTCACATCCTGCTCGGTCACGACGGAATCCTGCAGGTCCAACTCGCCCGCCAGCCCATAGCTGCGCGGCTCCGCACCCGAAAAGCAGGCGATCACATGATCGACCCGCACATTCGCCATCTTCTGCGCCGCCTGCACCGCGGTGCGAATGGCGCGCTCGGTCTCGTTCATCACCGAGATTTCGCCAAACCGCACCCCGCGCGACCGCGTGGTGGCCGCGCCGATCACCCGGAACTGGCTCTGCCCGGCCATCGGCCCGACCCCGTCCTGCTCGCGCAGCCGGTCCGGCCCGTCAAAGCGCAGGACCAGGCAGGCGATCTTCGAAGTGCCCACGTCCAGAATCGCGATGACGCCGCGCTGCATGGCAGCCCGCCGCATGTTCCGCATGGCGCGCTGGGAAGTATAGAGATCGGTCACAGTTCGTTCTCCACGGTGTCTAGGCCTTCCGCGCGACGAAGCTCGGCAAGGGCGTTGGGGGTAAGGCGAAGGGTGGGGCGGTGGTTCGAGCGCAGATCGACGGTCAGGATGTCGCGGTTCATCAGATCCTGCGCCTGATCCAGTGCCAGCAGACGCTCCAGCGCCTGCACCGGGTTCTTCTCTGGCAGAAGCACGCGCTGGTTGCGGTCCAGCACCAGGTCCCAGCGCCGCTCGCCGACCCGGACCAGGCCACGCATTCGGGGCGCAAGCGGGCCGGCGGCGGCGATCAGGTCAAGCGCTTCCGGCGTCGCGCTGTCGGCACCCACACCCGCAATCAGCGGCAGGTCCGGGCGGTCGGCGCGCGACACCAGACCTGCGACACGGCGGCCGGTCTCATCCACCAGCAGCAGGCCGTCTTCGGTCCGCCAGACCGCAACGGGTTTGCGCTCGGTGATCGTCACCTGAAGGATCCCGCCGGACCGCACCCGCAGGTCGGCCGACTTCACGGCATCCAGCACCTCGATCCGGGCGCGCGCGGCATCCAGATCGATGTCGAAAGAGGACATCGGCAAAGGCAGCGCCAGTTTTTCCCGGACGGCTTCGGCAAGATCATCCGAGGCCCCCTCGATCCGCGCCAGCGAGACGCGGAACTCGGGTCGCGCCTCGAACTGGTCGCGCAACAGCGAAAGCTGGCCGATCAGCGCCTGCCGGTTCGGCTCCTGGGCGAACCACAAGGCGAAGCCACCGGCGACAACCAGGCTTGGCAGGCCCTTGAGCAGAAAGCCGCGCACATAGGGTGTCAGCATCCAGCGTTGCAGCCGGTAGTCCCATTTCGACGGCGCCGGGTCGCGGCGGGTTCCGGGCGCGGGGCGGCGGCTGATCAGCGATTGCATGACGCGTCCTCCACCATCCAGGCGCAGAACGCGGGAAAGCCGATCCCCTGCATCGCCGCCTGTTCCGGGGCCAGCGAGGTCGGCGTCATGCCGGGCTGGGTGTTGGTCTCCAGAAGGATCAGACCGGCCAACCCCCGCGCCTCGTCCCAGCGGAAATCCGTCCGGCTGACACCCCGGCAGCCCAAGGCCCGGTGCGCCCGCAGCGCATAGTCCAGACAGGCCGCCTCGATGTCCTCGGGCAGCCTCGCCGGACATTCGTGCCGGCTGCCACCGGGCGCATACTTCGCCTCATAGTCATACCAGCCGTCGGTGAGGATGTCGGTCACGCCCAGCGCCCGGTCGCCCATCACCGTGGTCGTCAGCTCGCGCCCCGGCACATAGGCCTCGACCATCACCACCTCCGGCATCGTCGCCGCCAGCCGCGGCGCGTTCGCGCCGTCGCGCACGATGTAGACGCCGACGGACGAGCCTTCGTTGTTCGGCTTGACCACATAGGGCGGCGGCAGCACATGCCCGGCCTCGACCGCCGCCCGCGCGGCAAGCAGGCTGTCCGCGACCGGCAGACCGGCGGCGCGGTAGATCTCCTTGGTTCTTGCCTTGTCCATCGCCAGCGCCGAGGCCAGCACCCCGGAATGCGTGTAGGGAATGCCGAGCCATTCCAGGATGCCCTGCACGCAGCCATCCTCGCCCCAGCGGCCATGCAGCGCGTTGAAACAGACATCGGGCTGCAGGTCGGTCAGACGCGTAGGCAGATCGGGGCCGCAATCGACCTCCGTCACCCGGTATCCCGCCGCCCGAAGAGCCGTGGCGCATTCGCGCCCAGAGACAAGAGACACCTCCCGCTCAGCGGAAAGCCCACCCATCAGAACCGCCACTTCGGGGGCCATCCTGCTCGATGCGCCCGCCATGCACTGCCTCATCCGGGGCTTGCCCGCCCCGTGATATCGTTAACCCTGCGGGTATTCTCCGACCCGCATGATTTCCCACTCTAGCGTGATACCGCTTGATTGGAAAACCTTTTTTCGCACCTCCTCGCCCAGATTTTCCAGATCCGCCGCCGTGGCCCCGTCCGCGTTGATCAGGAAGTTGGAATGCATCGGCGACATCTGCGCCCCGCCCAGCCGCGCGCCCCGCATTCCGGCGTCGTCGATCACCTTCCAGGCCTTCAATTCATGCGTGTCGTCCGCCCGGCCGGTGGACGAAAACCCCACCGGATTGCGGAAGGTGGACCCCGCGCTGCGCGCCTTGGTCGGCTGGCTGGCATCGCGCCGCGCGATCTGGTCCGCCATCCGCGCCTCCAGCGCCGCCGGATCGCCGCGCCCCGCCCGGAACGTCGCCGACACGATCACAGCCCGCTCGGGCAGGTCGCTCTGCCGATAGCGCAGGTTCAGCGCAGACGCAGGCAGCACCTCGATCCGACCGTCCCGCGTCACCACCCGCACCTCTTCCAGCACGTCTGCCACATAGGCCCCGTAGCAGCCCGCGTTCATCCGAACCGCCCCGCCGACGGACCCCGGGATCGTCCGCAGGAACGTCAGGTCCAGCCCCGCCTCCGCCGCCTTGCGCGCCACATGCGCGTCCAGCGCGGCCGCCCCGGCGATCACCCGGTCGCCCTGAACCTCGATCCCGTTGAACCCCCGCCCCAGCCGGATCACCAGCGCCCGGATGCCGCCATCGCGCACGATCAGGTTGGAGCCCACCCCCATCGGGAACACCGGCACCGCCGCGTCAAGCGCCGCGAGGAACGCCGCCAGATCGGCCTCGTCCGCCGGCTGGTACAGCCAGTCCGCCGGCCCGCCGACCCGCAGCCAGGTCAGGTCGGCAAGCCTGCGTCCGGGTGTCAGGATCCCGCGCGTCTGTGGCAGTGTGAAGGAGGTGTCCGCCATGATCCCCGCCTTCTGCGGCGCTTTGATCCCTCGCGCAAGAGCCATCACCCGCGCGGCACCGGCCCCAGCCTCCGGCGCGACAGAAAACCCAGTCCCGCCCCGATCACCGTCAGCGCCAGAAGCGGCGTCCAGAGCAGGAACATCTCGATCCCGCGCCCCATCGCCGCTTCGGCATGTCCAATCGGCATTGCCCCGCGCCAAAGTGCTGCGGCCCCGATAACCGCCGGCAGGACCAGCCCGGCGGGCGCGCCCCGGCGATGCGCGACAAACCACGCGGCCCCGGCGCTCGCCAGCACGCCCGCCGCCAGAAGCGCCGGCATGATTGCGTCCATCTGTCCCCCCATGCCGCGGGCAAACCCCTATTTGCGGCCGCGCCGCGAAAGCTGCAATCCGGCCAGCGCCCCGACCACCGAGGATCCGGCCATGGTCACGGCAAGCGCGGTCAGGATCTGCCCGTCGCCGCTTCCCGACATGCCGATCCGTCCGATCACGAACAGGATCGCGCCAAGGGCGATGACCGGCACCACAAGCGCATGCCCGCGCCCATAGCGCCGGGCAACGCCCCAGGTGAAAATCCCGGTCAGCGCGAAGGACGTCAGCGCCAGAGCGGCAAGATAAGGCAGCATGTCCTACCCCGATTGGCGGCGCAGCCAGCGCCAGAGATACACTACCGGCCACCGCAGGATCGACGCCCCGGCGGCCAGAAGCAACAGCCCCACCACCGGCCCGGCCTCGTAGGTCGTCCAGCCCAGAAGCGGCACGCCGATGGCGATCAGCACATAGGCCGCCCGCCAGTGCCGGTCGCGCGACGGAAGCATTCCGATCAGGTTGGCAGCGATCAGCCAGACCAGACTCAGGATCAGCGGCAGGATCACTTCTCCAATTCCCGCGGCAACGGAGCGGGTCGGCCCAGCGCCCGGCGCAGGAAATACAGCAGGGGATTGCGGAACATCGAGACGAAGGCAAGCAGGCCCGCCACGCCCCAGGCCCAGCCATGCACCCAGCCGATCCACCCAAGAAGCACGGGCGCGGCCACCATCAGCGCCAGTCCGGGAACCATCTGCCGCTTCATCGGCAGCATCGCGACCACGGCCGAGGCCAGCACCCACACCGCACCCAGGATCAGCGGCGCGCTCATGCCCGGCCGACCCGCCGCCGCCGCCGGGGGTCGCAGTCCGGCCACGGACCCGGCAGGGCGTCTTGCAATGCCCTGCCCGCGCTCATGCCGCGGCCCCGATCAGCCTGGCAGGCAACGCATTGGCCCAGGCGCTGATGCTGCCCGCGCCAAGGCAGACCACCATGTCGCCCGGCCGCGCCTGTTCCTTCACCAGCCGCGCCAGGTCCGCCTCGTCTGCCAGCGCGCTGGCGTGCCGGTGGCCATGCGCGATCAGCCCCGCCACCAGATCATCCCGCCCCGCCCCCGGAATCGGATCTTCGCCGGCGGCATAGACATCGGCGATGGCCACCACATCCGCCGCGTTGAAACAGGCGCAGAACTCCTCGAACAGATGGCTGAGGCGCGTATAGCGGTGCGGCTGATGCACCGCGATGATCCGGCCTTTCGTCGCCTGCCGCGCCGCCTTCAGGACCGCCGCGATTTCCACCGGGTGGTGGCCGTAGTCGTCGATGATGGTGACGCCGTTCACCTCGGCCACCCTGGTGAACCGCCGGTTAACCCCGGCGAACCCGGCCAGCGCCTCGCGGATCTCGTCGCGCTTCATCCCCAGGTGCCGGGCCACGGCGACGGCAGCCAGGGCGTTCGACACGTTGTGATCCCCCGGCATCGGCAGGGTGCAACCCTCGATCACCTGGTCCTCGGCCTGCAAGGCCACGTCGAACTGCGCCACGCCATTCTGGTAGGTCAGGTTCACCGCCCGCACATCCGCCTGCGCGTTGAAGCCGAAGGTCACCACCCGGCGGTCGGTGATGCGGCCAACCAGCGCCTGCACTTCGGGGTGGTCGGTGCAACAGACCGCCAGCCCGTAGAAGGGCACGTTCGACACGAAATCGAGAAAGCCTTTCCGCAGCGCGTCGAAGGTGTGCCAGTGCTCCATGTGCTCGGGGTCGATGTTGGTCACGATGGCGATCGTCGCGGGCAGGCGGTTGAACGACCCGTCGCTCTCGTCCGCCTCCACGACCATCCACTCCCCCGCCCCGGCGCGCGCGTTCGAGCCGTAGGCGTGGATCACGCCGCCGTTGATGACGGTCGGATCGAACCCGCCCTTGTCAAGCAGCGTCGCCACCATCGTCGTCGTCGTCGTCTTGCCATGCGTCCCGGCCACCGCGATGTTCGACCGCAGGCGCATCAGTTCCGCCAGCATCTCGGCCCGGCGCACCACCGGCAACTTGCGCCGTCGCGCTTCCTCCAGTTCCGGGTTGCCCTTCTTGATCGCGGACGAGATCACCACCACCGAGACGCCATCGCCGATGTTCTCGGCCCGCTGCCCCTCGAAAACCGTCGCCCCCAGCCTGACCAGCCGGTCGGTGATCTTCGACGCCTTCGCGTCCGAGCCCTGCACCCGGTAGCCCAGTGTCATCAGCACCTCGGCGATGCCCGACATCCCGATCCCGCCGATGCCGACGAAATGGATCGGGCCCAGTTCCAGCGGAAGCTTCGTCGCTGCGTTCATGATGCGTCTCCGCCCAACTCCTCGACCAGGGCCACCAGCCGCGCTGTCGCGTCCGGCTTGCCCTCTCCCAGCGCCGCCCGGGCCATGGTTTCGGCCCTGTGGGGGTCCTCCAGGATCGCGGCGATGTGGCCCGCAAGGCCGCCCGCGTCAAGCTCCGTCTCCGCGACCAGCACCGCGCCGCCCGCCTCGACCAGCCCCCTGGCATTGGCGGTCTGGTGGTCGCCCGTGGCCGCCGCGAACGGGATCAGGATCGAGGGCCGCCCGATCACGCTGATATCGGCAATGGACGACGCTCCCGACCGGCTGATCACCAGCTGCGCTTCTGACAACCGCCGCGGAATGTCGCTGAAGAACGGGGCGATCTCGGCCCGGACACCCGCCGCCTCATAGGCCGCCTGCGCCCGCGAGCCATCCTCGTCCCGCGCCTGATGCGCGATCCGCAGGCTTGCCCGCAGATTGTCCGGCAACAGCGCCACCGCCGCGGGGACCATGTCCGAAAGGATCCGCGCGCCCTGGCTGCCGCCGATCACCACCAGGCTCATCGGATAATCGCCCGGCGGGATATAGGGTGCCGCCGCCCGGTCAAGGACCGCCTGCCGGACGGGATTGCCGGTATGCACCTTGTGCGCCCCGACGGGCACCTCGGTCGGCCAGGTGCCACAGGCCACATGCGCCACGCGCTTGGCGAACAGCGCATTCACCCGGCCGAGAACCCCGTTCTGCTCGTGGATCATCCGCTTTCTGCCCGTCAGCACCGCCGCCGTCAGTGCCGGGATTGACGGGTAGCCGCCAAATCCCACCACCACTGCCGGAGGATCGCGCAGCATCCGTCCCACCGCCGCCAGACTGCCCGCAGCGATCCGGGGTGGCACCAGCGCCTTTTGCAAAAGACCGCCCCGCGCGAAGGTTGCACTGCTCACGCGCTCGACGGTCACGCCGCCGGGGAAGCCCTGCGCATACCGGGCACCCCGGTCGTCCGTCGAAAGCCGGACCCGCCAGCCCCGCGCCAGCATGGCCTCGGCCAGAGCCTGCGCCGGGAACATGTGCCCGCCCGTCCCGCCCGCCGCGATCAGAAGCAGCTTGGCCATCAGCGCTGGCTCCCGACGCCAGCCTGGGGCGCCGCCCTCCCCCCTCCGTGGAGGAGGACCGGGGTGGGAGAGCACGCCGCACGCGCGACCATCACCGCCCCCGCCGGAACACGTCGCTCATCTGACCCTGGGGCCGTTCCCGCGTCAGCGCCAGCAGCATCCCCATCGTGATCCCCGCCGCGATGACCGAAGACCCGCCATAGCTCACGAACGGCAATGTCATGCCCTTCGCGGGCAGAAGCCGCACCGCGACGGCCATGTTGATCATCGCCTGCGCCCCGAAGATGGTGGCCAGCCCCGCCCCCGCCAGCCGCGCGAACGGCTCTCGCTCGGGCAGAAGCCGCCACAGGGACCGCACCACGATGACCCCGTACAGCGCGATGATCACCAGCACCAGGATCAGCCCGTATTCCTCGGCCGCCACCGCGATGATGAAATCGGTATGCGCATCCGGCAGCGACCATTTCACCTGGCCCTCGCCGACACCCACGCCGAAGAACCCGCCCTCCTGGATCGCGTTCGCCGCATAGCCAAGCTGGGTCCGCGGGTCCACTTCCGGCGACAGGAACCCGTCGATCCGCCGCGCGAAATGCTCGCTCGTCTCGTAGAAGAACAGCCCGACCGCGCCGACCAGACCGCTCACGACCCCGATCAGCATCATCGGCGCCCCGCCGACAAAATAGATCACCCCCCAGGCGAACAGGATCAGCGCCGACTGGCCGAAGTCCGGCTGCATCGCCAGGAACCCCACCACCAGCACCGTCAGCGCGAAGGAAACCGTCTTGCCCGGCGGCCCCGCAAGATCCTGGCTCGCGGCGATCAGCCATGCCACCACGATGACGAAGCCCGGTTTCAGGAACTCGGACGGCTGCACGCTGGCAAAGCCGAACGAGAACCACCTGACCGCCCCCTTGCCGTAATCCGTCCCGAACAGCGGCAGCAGCATCAGCGCCAGCAGCGCCACCGCAAAGCCGAGGACCCCAAGCCTGCGCACCATGTCCGGCGTCATCATCGACACGCCCAGCATCGCCACCAGCGCGACCACGCCGAACACGGCCTGCCGCTGCACATAGTAGAACGGCTCCAGATCGTTCCGCGTCGCCAGCGGCACCGACGCCGCCAGTCCCAGCAGAAGCCCGATCCCGAACAGGATGAACACGCTCGTCAAGGTCCACTTGTCGATCGTGCGCCACCACCGCGGGATGACCGGCTCTGCCACCCGCACGGGGTTGGAGCCATAGACCATTTCAGTCATGGAAAACCGCCTGTTATGCCTGCTCTGCCTCAACGCCCGGATGTAGCCCCCGGATCTTGCGATCAAGAGTAGCGCCAAACGGGGCGCATGGCCAGCGGGAATGCGGGGCATTTGGCAGAGGCATCGGGCGGCGGCGCCCTGGCGGGCCGGCCCATCGCGGCGCAGGGCCCCGTCCCCCCTTTGCCCGCCGCCCGGAAACTGGCAAGCTGTCCCGGTCGGACGGCGGAGGCACAGCATGAAGGTCGGCATCATCGGCGCGGGCATGGTCGGCAGCGCGGCGGGCTTTGCCCTCACGCTGTGCGGCGGCGCGGACGAGATCGTCCTCGTCGACCACGACCCCGCCCGCGCCCTTGCCGAGGCCGAGGATATCTCGCACGCCATTCCCTTCGGCCGCCCCGTCACCGTCCGGGCGGGCGATGCCGCCGATCTTGCCGGGGCGGGCGTGGTCATCCTCGCCGCAGGCGTCGGCCAGAAACCCGGCGAGACGCGCCTCGAACTTCTGGCCCGCAATGCCGAGGTCTTCCGCAGCATCATCGGCACCGTCACCCGCGTCGCCCCCGACGCCATCCTTCTGGTCGCCACCAACCCGGTCGACGTGATGACCCATGTCGCCACCCGGCTGTCAGGCCTGCCGCCCGCCCGCGTCATCGGCTCGGGCACCCTGCTTGACACCGCCCGCTTCCGCAGCCTGCTCGGCCGCCACCTCGGCACCGCGCCGCAGTCGGTCCATGCCTATGTCCTGGGCGAACACGGCGACAGCGAGGTCCTCGCCTGGTCCGCCGCCCGCGCCGGGTCCGTCAGCATCGCCGCTTTCGCCGCCCAGGTCGGCGCCCCGGTGACCGAGGCGGTGCGCGCCGAGATCGACCAGGGCGTCCGCCGCGCCGCCTACCGGATCATCGCGGGCAAGGGCGCCACCTGGCACGGCATCGGTGCCGGGCTCGCCCGCATCGTGCGCGCCATCTCGGCGGACGAGGGCGCCGTCCTCTCCGTCTCGACCCGCACGACCGACATCGGCGGCGTCCCCGCCGTCACGCTGTCCCTGCCCCGGGTGATCGGCCGCAAGGGCATCACCGCCGAGCTTCGCCCCGAGCTTGACGCCCCCGAAGCCCGGGCGCTGGCCGCCTCCGCCCGGCTTCTGGCCGCGACCGAGGCGAAGCTGGGGCTGTAGGGCGCTGCCCGCCGTTCGCCCCGCGCCCCGCGGGTCGGGCCTCTGCCCGACCCTCCTCTCACCCCTGCCCGGCCCCGCCGCAAGCCCCGGCTCAGCGCGATCCCGCGCGGGCCTGGTTCAACCGGAAAAGCCGCGCCAGCACCTCATCCTCGCGAAACAACCCCGCCCGCCACTTTCCCCCCCAGCCATAAGCCTCCGCCACCGCCCGATCGAGCGCGGTGTGCGCATGGTCCAGCCAGGCCGGTCGCTGGTTGTAAAGATTGGTCAGCGTCCGGGTCTTGAGGATCGCCGCCGCCTTGTCGTCCTTGGGCAGGATCCGGTCAGGGTATCCCGCCACCACCTCGGGCACGCGATTGATGAGGTCGGGAGGGTTCAGCCAGTTCTCCCGCAGCTCGTTCAGCCTTGCGGCCGCACCAGCAATCGCGATGGCCCGTGGGTCGGTGGCGTATTCGCTTGCGGGGATGTCGGGGGTCAGGTCACGGGGAATTTCGTCAAGAGGCGGGAGTTGCCCTTGCGACGAACACGCGAGTCGGGCATGTTATCATTATCGCGACCGGGAGCGACGAAAACAATGCCCTTGAGAGAACCTACACAAGGGCAAAGTAAGGCGGAAAGATGAACTTTCGTGCAATTGTTCCTCCAGAAGCAGAAATACTGGGTGTCAAGAGAATCGGAAATCAAACGATCCTGCATGGTGACTGCCTTGCCAAACTTCAGACGCTTGACAATGAGACAATTGACGTTGTCGTCACTTCGCCGCCGTACAATATTGGTGTAAACTACCGATCGTACGATGATAAGAAACCAAGAGAAGTCTATCTTCGTTGGCTCTCCGATATTGGCAATCAACTGCGCCGCGTCTTAGTAGAGGACGGGTCGCTTTTCATAAATGTCGGCGGAACTGGTTCCGATCCCTGGATCGTAATGGATGTTGCCAACGCCTTTCGTAAAGTTTTTGAACTTCAAAATCATATTGTGTGGGTGAAGTCACTGTCCATCGGTGATGAGAGCTTTGGACACTTCAAGCGGCTTTGTTGCGCAAATCGTTTGATGGGCGGAGTTCCCCTTTCCCCGGACAGACCTATTCTGCGCGCTGCGTGAGCGGCGTTCCGAGGGCA